>Ga0209639_1002844_pt1 | contig 12596 bp, 7 predicted proteins | sample EPASupsiteHSE605_FD_187268 | JGI IMG/M metagenome (GOLD analysis project Ga0209639, IMG submission 187268) | Bioremediated contaminated groundwater from EPA Superfund site, New Mexico - Sample HSE6-05 (SPAdes) (version 2) | ecosystem: Environmental > Aquatic > Deep subsurface > Groundwater >...
GTGAGTGGGGAGAGCATTCCAAAAAATCATCCGAAAAAAATTTTTTTTTATGTCAGAAACTTGACCCCAATTTTTTAAAAAATGTCCCCCAAATTGATTTTTTATACCCCAATTAACATCCCTACTTGACAATTAGAATATGTCAGATTTGTATTATGATAATACAGTTTTCCTCCTTGAACATGCATTGTTTGAATGCCATCGGATCCTGTGTAAGGAGATCTTGATAGAGAAATATATGAAATATTATTCTCAAAACCATCAATGCAATTAATATGACAAAAGTGATGATATAATTTGGATCTACACTCATATACACAAATTTTGTCGATAATTGAGGAATTCGAATTAAAATAAATCGCTCCTCCAATGCCATCAGATGTACATTTGTAAAAAGTTGACTGCAAAACATAGAGAAATAGGTTTTTCCCAACTAATTGTATTGAACCTCCTGCTTCAACGGCATTTCTGTTCCTCTCAAACAAACAATTAACGAATCCAAAGTTATCGGTAAGCACAGTAACTCGCGTATTAATAGCTGGGCAAGGCATGGGGTTTGTGATGATTATCAGTAGAAACAACATTGAAATTTTTGAATTAATCAATGTAAAGACTTTATTGATTATTTCAACGATTAGTAAACAGATGAAAAGCAACCTCTCCCTAAATAGCACAAAGAGGGACAATGTATCGATATCCCGTCCAAGTTCTCAAGTCGATTTGATTATTGGTGACAGAAAATCTTCTTTGAAAAGAAATTCATCGAATTCTCCTCGAAAAATGCAGAATTATGATTATCATATTATAAATACCAGAATTGGATCTGTTGCAATACCTAATAATGTTAAAAACCCCAATTTAGATAGTGTTTTGCGTCCTTCATCACCAAAATCAATTGAATGCGAGCCTCCAACTGAAAACGAACAAATTGAACTATTCGCAACTCTTTCGCTGCTAAGAACAATGGACTCTGAATTATGCATTTCATGTATCGAGGCTGTTCCTGTTTTTCTTCGTACTTTGTATTTAGATGGGAAATTGGACCAATCAATAGTTTCATCAATCTCTATTAACCTTCCAACGCATTATTTGCAAATTTTTAGTAGCAATTTGTTACGTGAAATTAATATTTTTAGCAGAATTAATATGTGTAAGTGTATTAATGATAGTGAAAATGCAATATTGGAAATCATTCCACTTAATAGAGTAACAGTGTGGATTAGAAATGAAAATTCTACATTTTTGTATTCACAGAGTCTTAAGACTACAATTCAGCAAGAGAGGTCAATAGTTGGTTATTCTGTTATACAAAAAGATGATCTTATTACCGAAGACCCGGGAAATCACCCAGGTTTTTGTATTGACACTGATCTATCTTTTCTCAGGGGTGCAAAATCAATGGTCCTGTTACCAATTTATTCATCAAATGGAGATGTATCAGCAGTTTTACAATGTGTGGGTCTCAAAAGTAAAATAACTGGAGCACAGATACCCTTCACCAGGTATTATATTGAGACTTTGAAAATTATTAGGAACATTCTCCAAAAAAAGTTTTTTTTGTCTCCAAAAGAGTATTCAATTCCATCTAGTGCATCAACATCTCTTTCTGAATCAGATTTCTCTTCATTAAGTAAGGTTGTGAAACTATCCATGAGCTACTTAGAAACATCCCTGCCTTGTGAGTCTGCTGACCTCTTTTTCTTCGATGATAGGTATAAAAAGTTGGTTAGAGTTATTGATGGGTTTGAATATGATAAACAAACTGGCGGTATTTCTTTTGCTGCTGCAATTAATAATGATTTGATAAATCTACCCCACGGATCCTCTCATCCGCAATTTAACACTGAAATAGATGGAAAATTCGTTAATAGGTCAGTTCTATCATATTCATTTTATTCAAAGAGAGAACACTATGTTATAACATTGAGAGCAAAAAGAAATTCACATGTTTTTCTGCCAATTGATATTGCATTTATTAAGCAAATTTCTCCTCTTTTGTCTGAAATGTTCTTAATATCAAAATGGCTTGAGCAAAAGATACTTGATTCAATGAATTCCAAACGGAATGTTACATATCTTCAAGCAATCTGGAAATCTCTCCATGATGTTACAACAGGTGGAATGGATCCCTGGGAATCATGCCGATATGCTTCAGAAGTGTTTTTCGGTACCAAATTCTTTTTTATATCAACTTTTGATGGAATTAATATGAGATACCTTTCTACTAAAGTTCAATGCCATTTCGATGAATGTGTCTCGGGAAAGGCATATAATTATAGAGAAATAACATGGGTATACAGAGATAAAAAGGATCCATTATTCAATCAGCAACTATACAGTGAGCTTGGAGTCAATGCCAAAACTGCAGTTGCTTTCCCATTCAGGCTTAAAGGCAGAGTTCATGGAGCTATTGAGTTAATCAACCCAACATCTGATTCAATAGATGACCAGACCCAAATTTTATTCGGAGATCTCTGTTCTAATCTTCTTTCATGGCTATTTCTTTAATGTTGATTAAAACGCGGAAATCATATTTTTTATGGAAGACCCGGTTCTAAAATTTTCTCAAATATGTCTTCAAGAAACGGGACAATGCTCTGATAATAATTTTATAACTTCTATTGTAATGGGAGTTGATAATTTATTGGTATTTTCGACTTCAAATGGCTCATTGTTTGGGTCATCAATCAATGGACAAATTAAGTTTGAATATCCAAAGGCAAATGCATATATTACTTCTCTTTCGACTAATTTGAAAGGTACTCATATTTTATCCTCTTCAAGTGATGGAAATCTTAATTTATATCAGATTAACAACAAAAAACCAGTTTATTCTTATCGTCATTCTAGTAATATCTTTTTTTGTGCTTTAGATCCTGATTATTCGTCCGAAAAACGTATTTCTTTGGTTTTTGCAGATTCAAGTGGTGTTCATATGTTATCTCAGGGTATTGTATTTACTTCACCCAAGCTTTTATATGAAGACAATGATCCGCCAGTCAAAAATCTTAAATGGATCAATGGATTTGTAATCTGGACAACATCAAAAACAATTAAAATCAGGAATCTGAACCAAAAAGATGAAAAATTCACACATAATGTTTTTCCTCCAAAGCAAAACTATGTAAAATCTGAGAATACCTCGGCTGAGCAAATATTATCCAATCCAAAAACATCTATTGTTCCAATTAACACAGAAACAATTGTTATTTCTTTTGGTCACTATATATATGAGTTTAGAATTGATAAGAATAGAATATTGATGTTCAATACTGTTAATCCTGTAATATCTCTTTCATATTCATCATTAGCAACACTGAGGCTTCAATATTCAACCAAGCAATCTGATTACCAAATTATTGTTGAGCAATGCCATGGAACATCTCAATCAAAAACACCTGAAACTATCAAAAAATCTGATCTATCAGCTTTTTTCTGCTCCACACGGAACTCTGATGAGTTTATTTTAGCTCTACCAAATAAAATTTACCTAGTCGGGTTTTCCACTTTGACAACAAGAATTCAAACTATGTTAGATTGGGGTGATGAATCTATGTGCATTGAAAAGCTGAAAATGCTCTCTGCAACAATTACAGATGAAGACTTAATAGATTTGACAATATCTATAGCATCACATTTTATTTCCAAGAATGTAATTATTAAAGCAGCTGAGATTTGTGCGACATTTTTGAAACCAATACCAAGTCATTGGGAAAAAGCTATAGAGTTTTTCCTTGAGAACTCCATATTGAGTTACCTCGTTACATATATTCCAATTGATAAGATGCTAGGAAATACTCCTCACTTAACTAAAGTTTTACTGGAATTATTGGAAACAAACTCGAGAATATTCTGCCAGGTGTTCTCATACTTACCAAATGCTAGCTTTGATACAAATGAACTTATTAATGGGGCTAGAAAAAAAGCCCAAATTGAATTGGTTTATAATATTCCATTGATGCATCTATATCATTTAATGGGACATCATGATTCTGCTTTTGAGTGTGCTAGAATTGCTAACTATTTGCAGATTTTTCATGATATTGAGACTTATGGTTCATATAACTACTGCATCACACGCTTTGATGAACTTTTTTCTACTTACGGCAATTTGTTTACTAGATTCTTATTGACACACAAAGCTAACACTGAGCTTCCTGTTGACACTGTAATATCCAAGTTTGAATCCAATTTTAAAAAGTTGAAATCATATATGTTCGATTATCTCCACTCATTAAGAATGGAAGGTTATTCAATTCATCAAAAATATGAAACAACTCTTGCCAATTTATATATTCATCATCATCATCCATTGACAATGGAGTTTTTGAAATCACACTCGAATTTTGATTATTTGGATATTTTTAAAACGGCAAAAGAAGAGAAAATGTACCGAGAAGCTGCTTTTTTGGCTCGCAAAAGTGGGAGTTCTCTTGATGGTATGAAAATATTCATACAATATATTAAGATTCCAATTGAAATAGTTGAATATGCTATGAAGTTAAAGCTTAGTGATTCAGATGTTTGGAATGAACTTTTTCAGGAGTCTTATAAAAATCCTGAATTATTAAAGTGTATACTTGAAAACTTAGCAAGTTTGAAACTTGATATTGTTACATTTATGAACGGGATTCCAAAAGAAATGGAAAGAAAAATCAATATGAAAGAATCAGCACAAGACACCATAAAAGAATTTGAAAGGAGAATGAAAACTGCAAAACTAACCGAGGAAATTGTTGCTGATTCTGCCTTTAATAAGTTATGCATTCAAATAGCAACCCACAAAAAGTGTAGAATTGTAATGATAAAATAACAATTTATTCATATGGCACAATTCTAATCATCTGAACATTGCTTTTTCTACATGTTGGGCAATAGTGATACAATCTCCTTGAGATTCTCCAGCATTTTTTACATATTGGATGACCGCATGGTACAATAAGACAATCATATTCGTTTGTTTCACATATGATGCATTTTTTGTTATTTGGACAACAAAAAGCATTAAAAAAACATTGATGTGCCTGTACCATCGACCGACAAAGAGAACACTTAGATTTGTCTTTTGTTTGAAAAGAAACTGAATGACCACATGGAAATAAGCGAAGGGTAGAGAATTCTTGGTCACATGAACAGCAAAGCTTATTATTCTTGCTCTTAATAACTCGGCTTTTATAATGTTCTTTGATATCGTGTATCTTCTTGTCATTAAGACATATATTGCTTAAAATAAAATCTCGCTTTGTTTGACAAACAATGTGCGACTCAATGTTATCGTTATTACTTGACGCAATATTGATTGTGTCTCCAATAAATGAACCTGCATGGTGAATATTAATCTCTGTTGAATAACCACCTTTAAACTCAATATTTTTTGATGTTGATTTAGCTCCGCAAAAAACATCTATCCCAATCCCATTATCATTCAGGAAGCAACACTTTTTGATTAAAACATCTGCAAAATCACATAGGGTTACCGAGCTCTCACATTTACCAATAAACTTGCACTTAGAAATGATGGTATTCTGACTGTCTGCCATTCTGATAAAGCTTTCATTTGTATTCTTGAATGTACTATTCGAGATATACCCTGAACTATCAGACTTTAAAATGATTGCTCCATTGTTGCAATCTATGAAAGATGTGTTGAAAATAAACACCATTGATTGATTGAATGATGTGATACATGGAAACTCAATACATCGGAAAATAGAATCAAAAATAGTTATGCTGGAAAATGCAAGTTGAACAATACCATTTAATGAAAAATATTCAAATTGGGTTTTGATGATTTCGGCATCAGATTTGTCCATCATCAGTGCTGATTTACGTAAATGAAGAACCAAACATGAAGAAATGGAACACATAGATCCATTTAATTCTGCAAGGTTGTCAAATTCAGAAATTTCATCATTCTTAAATGAGCATTTCGAATGTTTCAGTGAACACACATTCTTACCATAATTGTACTTGCATAATTCAGAACACAGCTCACATGAAGTTTCAAGATAAAAACAAGAACTACATTGACCAAGAAAAAACGAATTTTTCGTCATTAAATAGCATTTGGATCTCATTTTAACCATAGATTCGAATGTCCCAAAAAACTGGCATTCTGATGCTTCGATTGTGGTATCATTGTAACACTCTATGATGTTTTTAAATCCACTATTAAATATGCAGTTCCTAAATATTACTTCGCAATCATCAAAATCAAATAAAACCTGGTTTGTATTACCTTGGAGTGAAAAAAAATCGCAATAATCAAATTCCAATTTGGCATTTTTCGCAACAATAGAACCGAAATATTGCATATTGCAAAATTTGATAACTGCACCATCCCTAATTTTCAAAGTCCTGCAATGAATATTGCCAGCATTAATAAAATCCAAATCAAGACGCAAAGGCAACTCCATATATTCAATATTAGGAACTTCAGGAGGAGTGACTTTGAATTTGCATTCGGAAAAAGAATCATCTAAATCTAGATCAGATAAAAAATCAAACATAATCTCCATTTGAACAACTATAAAAGTGTTTTTTTACTATAAAATTTCTGTATTATTTTTGAGGAGTGCCGATTAATTGCCAGGTCAACTGGGGTTAAGCCCTGGTCGTTCATAGCATCGATAGATGCTCCGTGTTCTAATAATAGGCTAATACATTTTAGTGAAGAGTGAGAGGCAGCATAATGGAGCGGTGTCCATCCAATTTTGTCGGGGATGTTGATATCAAACATGTGAGTCGAAAGAAGGAGAAGCAAGATACGATAGTTAGTTGTTCTAGCAGCAACATGAAGTGGAGTTTGATTACTAACAAAAGAAAATAATATGAATTGCATGTGAATTGATTAAAATCTGGATGATTGAGAATACTAGTAACAATATCAATATGTCCATGTTTGATAGCAAGATGAATTGGAGGGAAACCAAAATATTTGTATTATCTCCAAAAACAGCTATTTGACTCTAATATCGTTGATATTTTTCGCACTCTTAAATAGAAGTAATGAAAAGCACTCGATTGGTCCATATAAAGCAGCATAATGAAGAGGCGAAAGAAGACTCCGAGAAAGAGATTCTACTGGAACAAAATTGCCATCCAAAATGTGTTTAATCATATAATACTGTCTAGATATTACAGATAAGTGCAATATATTTAGATTATCAGCATTACACAAAGTTGGGTTTGCACCGCAATCCATGATGGCTTTGAATAAATCAACATCGCCAAGCAACGCAGCTTCATGAAGAACAGTTGAATCCCTCTGGTTTTTCATATCAATAGATGGGCCTCCAAGAGACAGTAGGAAGAATGCAGCTTGGATTGATCCGTTTTGGATGGCAACATGAAGAGGACTATTGAGAAAAGTATCTTTTATTTGGTAATCTGCTCCAAAACCCACAAGCAACTCAACAATATCTGGGAATTTGCGAGAAGCAGCAAGAAAAAGAGGTGTCTGTCCTCTGTTATCAACTAGGTTCAGTTCTGCTCCGCAGTTAATCAAAAAAGAAACAAATAACTGATAACCCTTCTGGCATGCAATATGGAGTGCAGAAGATCCCCTTGAATCAACTAAGTTGATATCAAGCTGAAAACTGACCAATAGTTCGGCTGCTTCGATATTATTACTCAAAGCAGCAGCATGTATAGGAGTCGATCCACAAAAATCAAACTGAAATGGAGATATCCCAAATTCTAACATTCTCCTAAGGCATGTATTGCATTGAAAGAAAGATGCAACACTTACTAATGGAATGGGAAAATGGCCAAATATAGTAAATCCCTCCGGGAAACTAGATAATGAATAATCACTATTATTGGAATTCAAATAATTGTCTAAAGAATCAACTTCTTCGTTAATAATATAATAGAACAAAGATTCTTCATCAATCATTTATTAAAAAAACTATTTTCGTGTAAAATCTTTGTAAATTGTTCCTATTCTTATTTAAAAAAAACAATCATATAAGAGTGATTCTCACTGTGAGAATCTCATATAGTGTTCCGTTTATTATACATAAACCATCCATTAAGAATACTCAAGAAAACAAGGATTCTCAGAAAAAAAATGATCAATCCTCTTTTCTAATTGTTTGAATGACCAAATTTGGCCAAGCCTGGTCTTTGGTTAATCAAGATGACAGTTTCATATAATTTTTTATTTCGGATATTGTCATTTTGTACCAACGTATTCGATTAAAAACACTATTCAATAAATTATCAGAAAAAGTCATATAAAAATCTCATAAAAACAGATGATAGGTGGAGACATCTTTGTTAATGATATGATATGTGAGCAAAATGAAAAGAAGAAATCAACACTATATTGTAATATTAAAGGTGATAACAAACTATCTTTGGAAATGGGTTTTTTCATTGTCCTGAATTGTGCTGTATCAACAGGACCTTTTTATATTGGGGCAACACTACAATGCGGGGTCATTATTGCATTACTTGTTGTTGCATTTGTTATGACATTGACAATCATGTCATATCAATTGCTTCAGAGAACATGGATATTTGAGGATAATTTCAGCTATCAAGAGATATGGAACAAATGCTTTAAAAACAAATATACATGGGTTCCTTGTACATTAATCATTTGTGCGTATACCTCTATTACAATGGCAGGAAATGCAGAATTGCTATATGATTTTCGGATAGCTTTCAAAAAGCAAATAACAAGTATTCCAAAGTCACTCAATATTGACTTTTTTATTGATGTGATTATTCCTTTAGTATTCCAAGTCCCATTTGCATTAATTGAGGAGATATCTGGATTTGCAAAACTTTCAATGGTTGGAAAAATTGCTTTAATAGTTGGAGTTAGTTGTATTGCATATGAGTTTATTGTATATACTAGTATTTATGGATTTGATCCTGATGGAAAAATATCATATTGGAATCCAAATATTTTTTATATTTTCGAATGCTTTTTAAGTATTAATGCAGTATTTTTTGTACATCCGATTTTAAATTATGTGTTTTCGAATCTTGAAAATCCTACAGAAAACAGATGCATGAAAATAATATGGGGGTACTCAACTGCAACTGGATTATTAATGTTAATTGCTGGCTATTGTGCATACTTCATGTATTTGGATACAATGACTTTAGTTGATGTTATTTACTACCTTCCAGCAAATAAACTGCACAGCACTATTGCTCGTTTTGGATCTCTAATTTCTAACACTGCGCTAATGAACTTATATATTTGGTTAAATTCAAGAGAGGTCTGCAAAATACTTTATCTTAAAAGTGATAAATCGAGAGTTTGTCGCATTATTAGTGCAATAACCCTAATTCTCTTTAACATAGCTAGCGGAGTGATGAGCGAAATATTTATATTCTTCTTCAAGATATTTGCTAATGCAACATTTATTATCCTTGCATATGGAATACCCCCAATATTCTATTTGAAACTATATGGGAAATCCAATCTAAAATGGTTCAGATCATCAATATTTCTAATCGCAATCACCATTATATTGGTAGTTGCATATCTAGCCTACAAAATCAAATACTCAGGTCAATCGCTGTTTTGGTAAAAATCTAAATTTTTTATATGAATAATCCTGTGCTGCCTTTGGGCCTTTCGACACGCGGATGTCTCAAGGATGGAAATAAAATAGAATGGGGCCCCAATGGATTATTTGCTGTTTCATCAGAGAATTTTGTTACAATTTACCGCTATTGTGAAATTGGCGTTAAACTTGTTCGAACAATTACTCGGCATAAGTCAAATATTACATGTTTTAAGTTTAATAATCCCACAGTAGAATTATCGCAACAAGATCCTTTTCAGATTTTTTTATCTGTGGGGGATGAAGGAGGAAATTGCATTATTTATGATGTTTTTACTGGAAAAAGACATGCTGGATTATCTCCAGAGCAAAACATGACTGTTTCAATATCAGGTATGTGTTGGCATTATTCAAAACCATCAGTATTATATCTACTCACATCTCAGCCATCATTGATTTGTTTCTCACTAGGAAACATAATGAGAAGAAGGTCATCTACTGTTGAATCTTGTTCAGAACATGGATTAAACTTTATGACATTTAACATGGAATGTATATGGTCACATCCACTTAAATCGCATTTTTCTTTTATGTGCATAAGCCCTTTTAGCCAAGTTCATATTGTTATTGCTAACTCATCTTCACAATTTGCTGTTATCAAAATTAACGCTGACCTTGGATTATCCACTGTTTCAACAACATCATGCTTCTCAGTAATGCTATCAGAGCAGAAGCTCTTAACGTGTGAATTCTTTCCATTTACTCAAAATAGGCTTACCTTATTATATCAAAACTATTTAGGGGTGTATGATATTGCCAAATCTGAGCTTTCAATTTTATTTAATGATAAAATCCATCAATATTGTCCAACAAATATCATTTTTTCTCCATATTCACCGGAGTACTTATTAGTTGGGACATTTGATGGATCGATTAATAGATATATTCTAATGCATGATAAATGGGTAATTCAATCAGTAACATCAATTGGTTCAAGGTTATCAATGGTCTCTGGAAACCCATATGATCAAAAATTGTTTTTATCTGTGTCCAAATGTGGAAAGCTAATTGTTTACAAAGAACAAAAGAATAATTTTTTTGCTGTTGGAATTGTTCCCAGCAATCCAGAAACTATAAATGCTTGGGCAGTTTGTGAAGATTCCCTCATGTATGTAACTAACCTTGGTAATCTTGTAGTATTTCATAAAAACCAAGAATATAGGTTTTTCATTGATGATAGGAAGATATTTTTTATTGAATTAATGTTATATGATAAGATCATCCTTGCTGGGCGTCATATTTATATGGTTGACATCAAAAAGAGATCAGTCATACTACTTTCCAAAGTTATTGATCCATTATTTGTTGCAGTGTCTGGGCCATATGTGGCATATTCGCCACTTAAGAATGTTATCGATTTTATCGATATTTCAGGAAATAAATCTACTCATGTTTTAGCAGAGACAATTGTGTTATTAAGCGCTAATCGAACAAATCAAAACATTTGGGCAGTTTTTACCAGTCACTCAACAGTTACTATACTTGATACATCACATAAAGTTCCTAATCAACAGAAATTTGCGTTTAAAGAGGCTTTTGGTGAAATTAATTGTGCTTCATTTAACGAAACAAAACTGGTTGCTGTTTCTTCAAGTGGAATTGTATACACACTAGATATTGACACAAAACTAACCACATCTTTTTCCTTTGCATCTTGTAGCCTTAAATATGTGAGAGCATTTTCCGATCGTTTATTGATCATTGATAATGAGTATGCATGTACCCTTTGTGATAGTACTACACTTAATCGTATATCTATCGCAAAGTGGAGAGTCATTGATGCCAATTTCCTTGATCAAGATCATTGTGTAATTCAAACTTCTCCATCATCAATGCGTGTTATGCAAACTCCGTCATTCGATACTTGTACATTGAATTCTGAATATGAGAGTTCCTTATTCATCCGATTCCAAGATGCTACATCCTTAAATGAGTTATGTGAAATTGCGAAAGAAGTCGGAGATCTCGAATTTCTACAATTTGTTGGTGTTCTTCAAAGGTCCGAAAAACTTCCTCTTCCAAATCCATCATGCATTATTAGAGATGTTTATATTAAATTTGAAGAAAGCATATTAGCCTCGGAACATGCATATTCAAAAGAAAAAGAAAGCTTGATTGAGTATTTGATTCTAATGGGTAAAATGAATGAAGTCTCTAATTTGTTACTCAAAAAAAATGATGAGAATTCTATACTAACTGCATATGCATGCTTGGCACCATCTTCACAATCCATAATGAGAATTGCAGAAACGATTGATATTTCAGGAAATGAAAAATTTATTGCCAAACTTTTTGCTATAACAGGAGATCGGGATTCATCTCTTAGACTCTTAATTGAAACAAAAGAATGTGATAGTGCCCTTAAATATGCCAAAATTATGTTTTCTGATGATGAAATATGTCCATATTTATCAATGATTTCTTCAAAACAATCGATTAGAGACCAAATCTTCATGAACACTTTTGCCAAAGACTATAAATCTGTTTCAGAATTATTAAACTCGGTTAAGAGTATTTCCAAATTAAAAGCACTGGAGTATTTCGTTAGAGAGAACGCTCCAAAACATGATCATTAATAATTAGGCTTCAAATCATGGCTATGTTTTTATTGTGAATGGGGATTTCTAACCTTCTTGATTTTATGCATGATGCTGTTTCCTGAAATAAACTAATGGATATGATAAATAACACTTATATCCATTTCTATTCAGTCAGTCCTGTGATTATTTTGATGATTGACAACTCTTGGTGGATTTAATGAATGATTATCTCGTTATTTATATTTTTTGGATTCATAACAAAGTTATGGTTCTCTCTGGAATGCTTTTACAGTTATTCTTCTGACATTTTGTTATTGAAACCGCTCCAGGGGTCGAAAAACATGGCTACAGACCCAAGGAAGCTCTCTTTGTGATTCTGCGTGGAGACATAGTTTTGCACTTCTATTGATCTAGATCTGAGGAGTAGTTTAGCTGATGGAACGCATCCTTCTTCTTCCAACGTTGCCTC
>Ga0209639_1002847_pt1 | contig 12589 bp, 9 predicted proteins | sample EPASupsiteHSE605_FD_187268 | JGI IMG/M metagenome (GOLD analysis project Ga0209639, IMG submission 187268) | Bioremediated contaminated groundwater from EPA Superfund site, New Mexico - Sample HSE6-05 (SPAdes) (version 2) | ecosystem: Environmental > Aquatic > Deep subsurface > Groundwater >...
ATATTCTGGTGAAGATTGAACTCTTCATAAATTCACAGTCTCGAAAAAAATGCAATTTAATTATTTTCAAAAAACATCAAAATTTACACCGAAAGATTGGATTTACACCGTAAAATAGGTCACTATAATGTCATTTTTCTATCCGATGGAAGAGAAGGTTTCATTTGAGAGATTTCTTTTTGGAGACGGAAATGAAATTAGAATAAATGATATGGAGTATTGTGTCGATCGAATTGTTATGTTACCAAAGATTCGGCCACATCAACTTGAAAAAGCTGTGGATTTATCTATTGAGATTAGCAAATCAGCTGATTTCCGGGGAAAACTATTAGAAAAATCTAATGAATGTCCAGTTTTGATATATCAATTGTACAAGAGAGGTGTTTTTGTATTTGAAGAAATCGAACCTTTTTTGGGAAATAGAAACACATTCTTGTTATGTTATTATTTTCGAAAAGAGATCAAAGATTTTAATAGTTTTATTAAAAATAAGTCCAAACCCTCTGCTTTTAATAAGTCATTCTTTGAGAATGAAAATGATATTGATCAGTTGATCGAATATGGTTATCTGCAAACAAGTATTGAGTATAGTCTCAAGTATGATGTGATTAATGATTTAGTTGGTTTCGATAATTTCAACCTAAAAGCTAGATGGAGTCCATTTGAGTGGAGTGAAAAGCCCGAATATCTTGATCTATTATCCTTTACTGGATTTTTTGGCTCAATCAAATGCTTTAAGCATCTGTTAATAAATGGATTCGAGATAAATCATAACGTGTTATCTATGGTTGTTTGTGGTGGTTCTTTTGATCTCTTCCATATATGTCAAGGCCTGCAATTTTTAACACCTCATGTTTGTAAAGCATCTGAGTTTTTCCACCTTCCTTTGTTAGTATTCATGATTGAACATGGAGCTGATATAAATGCTCAAGATAAAGATGTTTGGACTCCTCTTCATTCTGCTGCTATTAAAGGTCATCTTAGTGTTGTTGAATATTTAGTTAATCATAAAGCTGATATAAATGCCCAAGCAAATGGATTTTCATCTGGGACTCCTCTTCATTTAGCTGCTCAAAAAGGTCATCTTTGTGTTGTTGAATATCTAATTAATCAAAAAGCTGATATAAATGTAAAAGATGAAGATGATTTGACTCCTCTTCATTCTGCTGCCATTAAAGGTCATCTTAGTGTTGTTGAATATCTAGTTAATCAAAAAGCTGATATAAATGCCCAAGCAAATGGATTTTCATCTGGGACTCCTCTTCATTTAGCTGCTCAAAAAGGTCATCTTAGTGTTGTTGAATATCTAGTTAATCAAAAAGCTGATATAAATGCAAAAGGTAAAGATGTTGAGTTTTTATATTTGATTGGACTCCTCTTCATTTAGCTGCTGAAAATGGTCATCTTAGTGTTGTTGAATATCTAGTTAATCAAAAAGCTGATATAAATGCAAAAGATAAAGATAATCAGACCCCTCTTCATTTAGCTGCTGAAAATGGTCATCTTAGTGTTGTTGAATATCTAGTTAATCAAAAAGCTGATATAAATGAAAAAAATAAACAAGGTGATACACCTTTGGGATTAGCAAATTATGATTCATTGGGAGTAGCAAGGAAATTGAATGTTGTTAAATTCCTCAAGAGTCAAGGAGGACAATAAGTCAGAAGAGGATTAAAAAACACATTCATTAGATTTTTTTAATATGTTATCAAGAACTGGTTTTGAAGGTAACATTGATGGAGAAAAATAGAGATTACATAAGGGAAAGCAATATTTGATGGAAGATTCCATTCTGGAAATCAGTAGTATCAACTTTGTTATCAATGATTTCTAAAGTTGATCATTCAACTTTCCATGACTCGACTCTATTTCTATCATTTATAGATTAGGATGTAATAGATACCTTTCTTTGTTAAAAATCAAACATAATACCTGAATCCGGGAGATTTTGACTGTGCCAGACACTATAACATTCCTCAAAACATTTTAGGACTATTTGAACAATTACAAGATTATGTTACATCAATATCCCCAGAAGCAGCCAAATTCCTTCCAAATATCTTAGTTAAACCATTAAAGATTCCCATAAACAGATCTGACTTCAAAATATATTCGTTTCTTTCGTTGGCATTCATATTTTGAAGTAATTTGTCATATTTGGCTTGTATCAACATGTTTTTCTCCTCTAACATATATTCTTTTTCTCTGTGTTTATTATTATGTTCTCCAATTCTAACTTTAGCTTAGATGATCTCTGATTTCAATTCTTGAATAGTAATATCTTGATTTTCTTTCCGACTATTCATCAAAGAAACAATTTACTGAATATTCTCATATAATTGCCTGTTTTCAATTCTTAATGATTCAAACACTCTTTGGAAGGATGATAAAGAATGATTGTTGTCTTGATGAGAATTATAGAGTCAAAATTAGAGATTTTTGTTTTTCCAAGGTGAAAACTCGAAATCAAACAATTATTAGTGCTTCAAATAATGTTAATTGATCTCAATGTGAGAAAACTCTAGAAACTTATGATGAGAGTAATTTATATACAGAGAAAGCTGAGATTTATTCTTTTGGAATCGTTTTCTGGAGCTTGCAACATGTGAGTATCCATCCTCCAATAGCGTCCAACCCCTGAGTAATAAAACTATACCAGTTTTTCTCATTCTTTCCAATTCTATCACCTTTTTCCGAGAATAAAGGCGAGTACATAATTATCTTATCCACATTAATATCTCTGAATGATATTATGGAACAACTGAGCTGATGAGTTCCCTATATTCAGCTTAATCCAGGTTTATACGTTAATAATTGTTTTGAGAAATGATGAAACCTACTGAGAATTTTACTCGTAATATATATAATCTAATTGGTGATGAAAACTACCTCGAAGCAATAAGAGTATTAGAGATCCAAAAAACCACATTCCCTGATTCTACCGCTGTTCATTCTTTATTGGCATATTGCGCATGGCAACTAGAAGATTATCATATGGCATGTCAAGAATATCTTAAATTAGTTGAACTTAACCCTAAAAAAGATAGGTATAAACTTAGTTATGCACATTCACTTTATAAAACAGAGCAATATTATGATGCTCTTAGAGCTACTTCTTCAGTTCAAGATCCTGAACTGAAATCAGAAGTTCTTTTACTCCAAAGTGCTCTCAGATATGCTGAGAATGATATTCAATCTTCCAAATCTCTTTTGGCAACGTCTGATCAAGATGACATGGATATAATGATGGATAATGCATGCATTTTATTTAAAGAAGACAGGTTTGAGCAAGCACTTGAAAAATATGAGAATATCAAAAGAACACATGGTTTTATTCCTGAAGTTGCATATTGTATTGCACTTTGCCATTATAGGTTAAATAGACTGTCCGAAGCTATTCAAAATATCGCTGAAATAAAATCCCAAGCAGGAAGAAGCCATCCAGAGCTTATTAGGGCGTTAGCTGGTGATACAGTTGATTTCGATGCTCAGGGGCTTATTTCGAAAGCAAGAGAAACATTTTTAGTAGAAGGGGTTAATCTTTTGGCATCTATTGAGTATGATCAAAAGCATTACAAAGAAGCTCTTTCTGCTCTTCAAGAATTACCTGGCAGATCTGAAGAAGAATTAGACCCAATCACTCTTCATAATTTAGCCCTGTGTTCAATGGATGAAAATCCTGCAGATTCATTTACCAAACTCAGTTTTCTACTAGGCCAAGAGCTATCTCCTTCAGAAACATTTCGTAATCTTCTTTTAGGCTATTGCAAATATGATTACACATCATTAGCCGCAGATTTACTTGCTGAGTATTCTGAGATGGCTGCTACAACAATGACATCTCAAACATTAGATTTTCTTGATGCACTGTTATTGAGTGCTCAATCAAAGGAAGAAGCATATCGGAAGTTTGACACTATTTGTAAGTCAAAAGCAGATATAATAAGAAAACTTCTGAGAGCTGTTGAAGAAGCAAGAAAATCAAATGATGATGCCTTACAGATGCAGCTTACTATCGAATTCGAAGAGAATGTGAATGAAATGATACCAATTTTGATGAATCAAGCAAAGATTTTTTGGGATTTAGAGAAATACCAACTTGTTGAGTTGTTACTTATGAAGTATGCAGAGTTTTGTTCTGATAATAGAACATGGAAAATGAATCTAGCTCATACATATTTTATGCAACAAGGTAAAATGGCCAATGCGATAAACCTTTATGAACCATTAGTCCTTGGAGAGGAATCATTGGTTGATGTCGAAGCGATAGTTGTAGCTAATTTATGTGTTGCATTTGTTGTTACCGAACAGAATACTTTAGCTGATACCATAATTAATAGGCTAACAGACGATGAAAATATGAAAAAGAAGATAGATGAAAAAGCAAAATTGTATCACCTATCAATTATCCATCTTGTGATTGGCACCTTGTATTGCGCAAACCACAACTTTGAATTTGGTATTGAATATATATTCAAGGCTTTCAATCCATTGCATGAGAAGTTGAGCGCAGATACATGGTTTTATGCAAAGAAGTGTTTGAATGAATTGATTAGATGCTTAAGTAACAGATCATATGTTATTGAAGACCCACTATTTGATAAGATATTGATGTTTTTGGATAATGTTGACAAAAACGGTAAGAAGATTGAGTCAATTGTTGATCTCTCACATTCTGTTGAAGAATCCAAAGAGCACCAAACAATTAGTTTCGAATCACGTGTTATTAAGTCAATGCTACTCAAATTCTACGATTTCTAAAACTACAAATATAAAACTTTTATACACCAAGGAGGGGCTCAACATCTGATCGGGAATGCTTTTGGGGCTCAGGTGGAGGTGGTTCCTTTTCTGTGGGAGGCGCTTGGTGTGTTATCTTCTTAGGATCTTGCGCAAATGATTTCATATTCTTTTCAACTTTTTGGGCAGATACTTGCTGAAAGAACTGCGCCCGATGCATTGATCTCCCCGATGTCAAATGTTGTGCCATCAAAGAAAGGAAAGGATCAAAAACAGAAAATAGATCATCGCTGCTCGCACTTGTAGGAAGTGAGGTATTTTCGGATTCATTTGAATGCAGATGTGGTGTGGTCAATAAATCGCTCTTCGGGGCTTTGAATGGGGGTGTTTCATCGTCAGATAGCTGCATTTTGATAAATATTTTCGGTTGTTCTTTCATGGGTTTTTCAGGCACGCAAAGAAATTTAGTATTTATCCTCCTATTCAATGGAATGGTTAAAACCCTGATATTTACATGTGCAAGAATACAAGGTTTATCAATATTGACCATTTGATGTATGTTTATCTTTACAATAGATTCAACGCCAGGAGTTAGTTCATATTTAACAATATTCTTTTTGAATTCCACTGGCTCTGCCGTAACAGTTTTCGTTCTATAAACAATACCCTGGGGATTAAGCGTAAAAGATAAAAAACACGGCTTAAATGGCTTTTTGGGATCGCTGGTGCAATCAACACGATAAACTTCGATAAAGAGCTTCATAATAAATCTGATCTTCAGAAATAACTTAAAAATTGATAAGGAATTTTTGATTTTTGTAAATAAACGATAGACAATTTTTATCCCTTTAAGGGGTATTTTCACCCCACCTTATTAGCCTTGGGGGTAATTCGATTTGAATCCCATCATCAATGCTATTGAGGCTGAAGGGGATGTAATTACACTCGATACCGATTCGTTTGCAGAACATGACAGGAAAATCAGTGCCGAAGAATGCTCCATCGTATTTTGACCCCGTTTCATATATGTCGTGACAGCGAGGACAGTAGCACTTCGCTGTGTCGATTCCTGGCGTAGTTGTGGTTCCGATTGGCAAAAGCGGTTGATTATCACAATTTAAGCGCGGGCACTTGCCAAAAATGTGTCTGGAGTACAGCGTTTTCATTGCAGCAATCCCTTCTTCTGTGAGTATGTATCTTGCATGCAACAAACCATATAGTAATTGACACGATTCAATAAGTTTTACGATTTTATCCTGATCATAATCATCAACAGAATAGTTTTTTCCTCGAACAGCATGAGAAGCGTGAGAAAAATGTGGAACATGCTGATTTAGTCCGTAAAATGATACTTGTGATTGCAAGAAATTTTCATCAATATCAACCATCCAAGATCCTTCCATTTTATCGTAGAAGTAGGGACGAATATCATTACTTGTGCGAAATCTCTGATCAAAGAAACTCATATTGTGTTTACTAATCGTTTGTTCGTTATCCAGAGTATCATCATGACTTCTTCTCCATTTATATCGAATCCTGAAACAATAATATTTCGCGATTTCACTGTCGGTGAAACCATTGAGATTCCATTTACACTGACGAATGTTTCTTTTAGTCGAAATACATATCAAATAAAGGGATTTGATCCAGAATATGCGAGTTTATTCACACTTGTTTCTTCCCCACCAGGATATATATCTCCTGGTGTCTCAGTTTCAGCTATTTTACAATTTACTCCAAAATACAATTCGGTGATTAGCTGTTATGCACATTTTGTTGCAAAAACCGGTCCTTTTGATATCAAAGTGGAATGTTATCCGAAATCTGTTAATATCCAACTTGAGCCATTTGATAAACTAGATTTAGGTCATGTTACTCTTGGGGAAGAAGCCGAAGGATCTTTATTAATTAGAAATGCTGGAGCACTTAAGGCTAATTGGAGTTTTACTACAGAAGCAGTTCCTGTTGAAAGCGGGTCTCTTACTCTCGAAGAAGCCGAATCTGCTATTCAGTTCTCTGTTAAGCATGGATCAATAAGTGGGTATTCAGCCCTTAAGCTTAGAATCAATTTTCATCCACAAAGACCAGCTGGTTTTCGTTTTCTTCTTCGTTTTCGTTTCACATCTCCTGAGAGTTTATTTGATCCTTTCATCAAAGAGGTAACTTTGGTAGGAATCGGTGCTGATCTTCCTGTTTTTCTTGAAAAAGATAGAATCGATTTCGGTGTTTGTTTTTATGGGGAACTTTACAGATCTTCGATTCAAGCATACAATAGGAGCCAGTTATCTCAAAGGTTTTCTATTGATATGCCAGAGCATTTAGATGAGTTTGTCGAGTTTGTTCCAAAAGTGGGGTTCATTCAACCCCACTCTTCATTGACAATAAGTATCAAGCTGAGAGTCAACACTCGATTTCATTACACTTTTACTGAAATGAATCAAATAGCAGATATCCCAATCAAAATCCAAGTAATTAACCAGGTACTCCCTGTTTCTTTTTCAATTACATTGATGCCATCTTATTCAAAGTTATTATTTGATCCACCATCTTTGGATTTTGGTACCTTTACCACAACGGAATGTAAGCAACTTTGTTTAACAATGAAAAGCAATATACAGATTCCTGTGAATTATGGATTTGTTCGTTTGCCAACGGGGGTCTCTGTTCAACCTTTTGATGGTTTTGGTTTGATTCTCCCCAACGAATCAATAAATGTTGATATCAGCTTTCATTCGTCTATACCAAAGAGGCATGAGTTCGAGATTACTGTTATTACCCTTCAAGGGTCAAAATTCTCAATCCCCTGCGTTGCAAACGTTGTTGTTTCACCAGTTGTTTTCTCAGCCACGAATATTACTTTTGAGGCAACCCCATTAGGAGAAGAATCAAATTTCATTTTGAATGTGATTAGTACAAAATCCCAACCAGTTGATATTGAATTTGATGTACCAGGTGATTTTGTTTTTGATCCAATGGTTGCTACATTGCTACCAGGTGTATCAACACCAATATTTATTAGTTTTAAGCCATCTGTTCCATACCATACACCCGAAGAAAAAGTTGATTCAGAGTTATCAACTGCAAAAAGCACAACAAAAACTAATAGAAAACAATCAAAAACAAGCGGCAAAGAAAAGGCGAAAACTCCAGTTAATGACACACCAAGATCTGCTCCATCAAATATTGTAAGGAGTGATTTTGTTTTTAAGATTCATGAGCACAATGTAGCATGCTTTTGGAAATCTGGTTCATTATCAGGAAGACATCATATTATGATTAATGCTACATCCGTTTTACCAACTTTATTTGTTTCCTCTATAACAATTGATGGACAAAAAAAGGGGTCTGATGATTATATAGATCTTGCACTGCGAAAAGTAGATTATGATATAGTTGCAATTGGCCAATATAGAGATGCTCTCATATCCGTAAAGAATGCAACAAAAAAGAATGTATCCATAGTTTCTGAATATGATGTTGGTTCTTTTGAAGTGTTAACCCCAAGTTGTCAGATCAAAGCTCAGCAGTCCACAGTTATCCGAGTCAGATTCTCCCCATCAGCCAAAGTCTCATTTGTTGGCAAACTAGTCATTAAAAATGCCAATAGAAAGAACAATAGAATAACGATATCCTTAAATGGTCAAGGCGCAGCACCATCAATAGCAATTTCACCAGATTCTATTGATTTCGGACATGTATTAATAGGCCATTCTGTGACTAAATCAATACAGATCAAGAATAACGCTTCATTTGGAATGAAATATTTATATAGACTCAAACCAACAAATGAAATGCACACAAAAAATCTCAACTTAACAGAGTCTTTTAATGTCGAGAAGAATAATGAGTGGCTAGATTCTGATAGCACAGGTCAAGCATCTGTCACATTCTCTCCAGACCATGATAGTTGTGATTTCCAAAATGTTCTTGTTGTATCAGCGGGTGAAGATGGATTGTCACGAGATGTTCCGATTTCTGGATGCTGTTGGCCATACTTAATGTTTATACAAGGGGGTACTGAAGAACCAAGACAAAGAACTGTTTTTGACCACCCAGCCCTCGACGAACCTTACTTTAGGAGCATGGTTATGTGTGATATGACATGGCCGGGTCCAGGTTCTCAGACAACACTCATCATTGGTATTGCCCAACAAAATGAGGAAATTAAGAAAGTTAATGGGGATTTTGTTATAGATTCTTTTTCTGTTTCGGGGTTCTCAGTTTCTCCAATGAAAGCGCAAATAGAGTCAGGAGGTGTTGTAAAAGTACATGTTGAATACTCGCCTCCTGCTAGTAGCCTGCTTCAGGTAGGTCAGTGGATAGTTGTAGAAACCGCAATTAACCTGAAATGTGGGGAGTTCATAAAACGAGTCCCAATGAAGCTAAAATGCTTGATCAATTTGCAACAACAAGCAGATCTCACTATACAATCAAGAAGGGAAGGAGTTAGAACAGGAAAAAAGAAATCGAGAAAATGATATGTAAAAATTTTATTCCATCAAGAGTATTTACTCAGCACGCTCAACAACGGTGGCTGGCTCAGCAAGGACAATTTCAACGTATGATGGTGGGGAGCAGTATGACTTTACACGACCATGGGCTTGGTGAATACGCCTCCAGCGGAATTCCTTAGCACGATTGCATTGAACATGAGCAACTACAAGTTTGTCAGTTTGAAGTCCTGGCTTTTGAGGAGCAGCAGCAAGGGCATTCTTAATCAACCTGATGAAAACTTTAGCTGACTTCACTGGCCAACGGGATTGTGGGCAACCCCATTCATGACCTTGTGCATGGTGTGCTATGCCTCCATTGTAGCGGAAGAATGGAACGGCACGTTGGTGATTGCAAACATTTTCAAGATAAGTAAGGGCTTCTTGGGCCTTCATTCCCTTAATGGCGCGGCCAGTTTCGAACATTGGCTTGAAGTGAACGCGTTCTTGATCAGCACAAGCCTTTAAACATTTTTCGTTGTTACCAGTGAAGGTGTAATGTTTTCCCATTGTGAAAAGGTCGGCCAAAACCGCCATAAAGTATTCCAATTCAGAACATTACAAACAACGATAAATAAAGTTGTCACCAGATCAGGTTTACTTTGTAGACTGGAATCCTGGTGGCATGCTCCTCTTCTCATTTCTAACAGGATTTTCCAAGTTGGATGGATAAAACTGAGGGCGGTGTGTGTGATCTGGTACTTTTTGAGGTTGGGCTTGCTCCTTTGGTGGGGCTACTACTTCTTCCTTTTTCTGCTGTGGGTATACAGTTGGGAGATCCTTTGGTTTAGCTGGCTCCTCTGTCGGTATGGACTTAGTATCGTTTCTATAAAAACTACCGAAGAGTTTGAGGTTGACTCGAGTATCTCTAATTGATACTGGGAAACGAAGGACTGGTTTGGCAGGGGCGTTCATTGTAGTTTCGGTTGGCTTAATAACACTCACAAAATCAGTATTTGGTTGAGGAGCTGGCTTTTGCTCAGCTTTTTGCTGTGGCTTAACTTCTGGCTGTGGAGCTGGCTTTTGCTCAACTTTTTGCTGGGGCTTAACTTCTGGCTGTGGAGCTGGCTTTTGCTCAACTTTTTGCTGTGGCTTAACTTCTGGCTGTGGAGCTGGCTTTTGCTCAACTTTTTGCTGTGGCTTAACTTCTGGCTGTGGAGCTGGCTTTTGCTCAACTTTTTGCTGTGGCTTAACTTCTGGTTGTGGAGCTGGCTTTTGCTCAACCTTTTGCTGTGGCTTTTCTTCCTTAACAGGTTCTTTCTCAATTTTAATTGGAGGAAGGGTAATACTAAGATCGACACTCCCCCATGGTGTTTTAGTTGCTGCTGCTGGATTAATCTCAACCTTTGGAAGGGGCATAATTCTACTACGCTGTTGTATTGGTTTCTGATTATTCCTATTCTCTCTCTTAACAAAGGTTCTATTCTCTTGCTTTGCTTTCTGTTTAACACCATCTTTCTTTGGAACACGCCCTAAAAGAATATCTATCACTTGTCCTTCATCATGAGTCTCCTTTAATAATTCTACAATTTCTTCATATTCAATATATGGAAACATTGCATGTATGCTGTCCGCAACTGCACTCATAGGATGGTAAAAATAAATTCAGAGGTTTCTGGTCGTTTATATAAACTTCAGAAATAGTCAGACAAAGTGGCCAGTGTCACTTTCCATAAACATGATGTAAACACTAATCCAACGGTTTCTGGAGTGTTATACGATGACTATACGCAACCCATCTCCTGGATACCGGATTGTTCTCATTGGGGATTCTTCTGTTGGAAAGACCTCTATTATTAACAGGTTAGTTAATCAAACATTCAATTATGATGAACAGACTACAGTTGGTGGACTTTTTTGTAATTATCGGGAAGAAGTAGACAAGACAAAAATCGAAATGCAAATATGGGATACAGCAGGGCAAGAGAGGTTCCAAAGCCTCAGTCCGATATATTACAGAAATTCCTCTGCTGGGATTGTTGTATTTGATGTTACCAATTCAGCATCCTTTAAACATCTGGACAATTGGATTAGCAATTTCATCACCCATGCTGGAAGCGATGCGCTTGTTGTTATTGCGGCAAATAAGAGCGACCTCGTTTCAAGTTCGGTTGTAACTTCAGATCATATTTCTGAATGGCTTAGGGATAAGCATTTCCGATTCTTCGAAGTTTCTGCCAAATCAGGGTCAGGTGTAGCCGAGCTTTTCAGGTATGTTGCTCAAGAGCTTAATAAAGTATCTAAATCTCGTGCCCCAATTGTCACTCCTGGGGTATCCTCTCTACCTAAACCAGTGGAGGAACAAGAGAAATGTTTGTGCTAAACTAAGTGTTAGAAGAATTTTTAACAATTTAATCACTTTTACAATGAGCAATAATAATCCTCCTCCTTTTCCATTTCCTCCTATTAATAATGCAGGAAACAGTCCTTTCCCGCCTTCTCCTTTTACAGGGTTAAATACGAATAATAAATTACCAGGGCTATCATTTCCACCCATTGGGAATCCTGGCGAGAGTGTTAAGAATGATGGCGACTCTGTTAATTCTACATTAAGGAAATTAGGGGCACCACCACCATCACCTAGTTCTATTCCTTCTTTTTCATTTCCGAAAATTGGTGATGAAGGATCCAAGCCTCCAAGTTTACCTGTGTTTACATTTCCATCAATCAATACTTCTGGAGGAAAAACAGGGAATGCCCCAGTTCTCTCGTTTCCCCCTATTGGGGGAAGTGGAACATTATCTGCTCCGCCTGTAGCTTCTTTTCCTCTTAAAATAGGAAATGAATCACGTATCGAAGAAGAGGCACCTAAAACTGAGGATTCTTTAGAATTAAATCAACCATCGAAACCACTTCAATTCCCTACTCCACCAGCTAATAATGAGAACAAGTTCTCCTCGCCTCCTCCATTGCAATTCCCAACCCCACCAGCTAATAATGAGAACAAGACAGCTCCTGCTCCATTGCAATTCCCTACACCACCAGCTAATAATGAGAACAAGTTCTCCTCACCTCCTCCATTGCAATTCCCTACACCACCAGCTAATAATGAAAACAAGTTCTCCTCACCTCCTCCATTGCAATTCCCGACTCCACCAGCTAATAATGAGAACAAATTCTCCTCACCTCCTCCATTACAATTCCCGACTCCACCAGCTAATAATGAAAACAAGACAGCTCCAGCTCCCTTACAATTCCCTACTCCGCCAGCTAATAATGAGAACAAGTTCTCCTCGCCTCCTCCATTGCAATTCCCAACCCCACCAGCTAATAATGAGAACAAGACAGCTCCTGCTCCACTTCAATTCCCAACTCCGCCAGCGAACAATGGAATCAAATCTCCTCCTCCATTGCAATTC
>Ga0209639_1002848_pt1 | contig 12585 bp, 10 predicted proteins | sample EPASupsiteHSE605_FD_187268 | JGI IMG/M metagenome (GOLD analysis project Ga0209639, IMG submission 187268) | Bioremediated contaminated groundwater from EPA Superfund site, New Mexico - Sample HSE6-05 (SPAdes) (version 2) | ecosystem: Environmental > Aquatic > Deep subsurface > Groundwater >...
CGAATCAAGTGCATCAAGATTATCCATCAGAACCATGGCTAGCAATTTATTTATTGCTTTTCCGATTCTTGTTTTGATAATACATAGAACAATCACATTTAATGAACATGTGAAAAATGCGTCATATGTGACATATCCCAAACAAATTGTCAAATCAAAATTATCTTTTCCATTTATGAACCGAGAAGAATTAAGCTCAGTAGGTAGGGATTCTATTGAAATGAGAATACCTGGATTTACAAAATATTCATCCAGTGAGATCTGCGAAATTAATAATATTTCTTCTGAATAAAATAAATATCGAATTGACATGTTTTTCTCATTCTCCTTTGGGATAATTGAATCATGTGATTGTGAAGATGAAACAATAGTGTGACTAGTTTTATATATATTGACAAACAAGAATACATCAACATTTTCAAAACAATTTATCAGTTCACAAATACACCCTTTTTTTATCGATTTTTAACATGAGCTCTGAAATCATCAATAGGTGATGTTTAATGAACACAAAGAAATTTCCAATTTTATTTTATAAATGAATCAACACATGACCCAATAAAATGTTATAATGATCTTTTTGTTCCCAAATCAAGCAATTCATATTATCTCAATGGTGTTTAACTGATATATTGATTTTTATTGGACTCAAACAATTGAGCATCAAGTACAGGGCTTAATGTGTATTTTTTTGCTGAAATATAATTCTATTCAATATATAATAGCCTTATCTCTTTTAAATTGATTGTTATGAATTTTAAAAATATCAATAGCAATAAAATTAACGACCTGCATTTCAATGTGTCCAAAATAAAATATCGAATAATTGATTTTTTTTGGCATTTTAAATCATTTGAGTCTGTATTGAGTTGTTTTCCGATAGTACAAAGCAATGTTAGTCCATAATGACTTGAGTCATTTTTTATAATTTGGCATATTGAAACAGGTCCTGAGGGTCATGGAAGCAGTTTCTTTAAATAACTTCTGAGTGACATTTTTCGATGACAGCTAGGATTTATTGGAATATAATATATTCATTATATAAGTATTAAAGTACCCTATATATTATCGAAATGAGAAATATCAATTCAATTCCTATCTAGAGAAAAATGCGAAAAAAGATTTATACAAAGTAAAAAAGTTTTACAAAGTAAAAAAGCTGACTTTATAAACCTTTTTCTAATTCGGAAATTGCGGCAAGCAAAGCAGCCATTGATAGGTCGTAGTTCTGGTTCTTGAAGCAGTTTCTTGCGATCTCAGCAAGAAGAATTGGTGTGGGTCCACTTGGCTCAGAAATTTTGTCCTGAATACTGGTGATTTTTTTGGTAATCTCAGGTGAGAGAAGCTTGAATTGAGAAATAGAAGTGTAGCACACATATGCCAAAAATACTACATCATTGCTTTTGGTGTTAAGTGCAAGTATTTTATCGGCAAAAATTTCAAGCTCTTCCGGGTTAGCTTTGACAGACTTTTCCGCTCTTGATTTCAGCAAATTAAATCCTTTCTCAAGCTCTGGAATTGGTCCAAGTGTAAATATCTCGTTTTCAATTAAACACATTGCATAACTCTGAAGAGCTGCGGAAATTTTAGGGTGGGTCTTTTCTAGCATTTCTGAATACGAAAGGATTAATGATAAAGAAGGAACATTTTTGATCAATGAGAAATCGAACCCACAAAACATTTGACACTTTTAAAAAAACCAGGTTTAAATTTCAGGTTAATCGATCTATCTGCTGCTGGATCTGCTCTATTTGATCATAAAACCTAGAGAACCCTTCATGATCAAACTGAATTTTGATTGGATCTGAGTTTGCTACGTTTAAATCGAAAATTACGCATGGTTTCCGTTGTGTTCCGGTTTCTTTGTCTGCAGCTTTAATATGAAGACTCCAACCAGTGGAGTCAAGAGAGTGGTCTGTAAGGGTTCGGCTCTTCAATGCATCGATGAGATCACTACCCTCGGTTTCCCATACAGCAAAAAAGCACTCGGCAATTTCGTCACTTACCCCAGAACTTGATGCGTAAGCCTGCATTTTCTCTGGATTAAAGGAAAAACACGCTGCTTGTTGCATCATATACTGACACGATGAAAAAAGCGAATCAATTTCCGATGGTGTGAGACTGAAATGCTCTAACATATATTTGACTTCATCTGGGCTGAATGGGACTTGATCACGATCTTTCAAAGCAATCGCCAATCTCCTTAATAATTGAGCAAATTGTCTCTGAGGTATTTTCTCGCATATTTTTAGTGCTTCATGAAGCTCATTTCTGGTGTCCTCGCTCATTTATAGCCGCAAAACTGACCCGAAAATAATCGTTGTTTACATTGGTTTACAAAGTTGTTGGATCAGGTAGTAGCAAACCTGATATTTGTACATTTTCTATTGCTGACTTCAGTTGTGTCATGGATCTCTTTTTCACTCCAGTCCTATATGGTTGGGGTTTTTTAGAAACAGGAGCCATAAGTATCAATTTGTTCTTTTGCAATGGCTTATAATTGGTCTTCTTACTCAAAAACTGCGATATATTTGATTCTTCTGGTTCTTCTGGTTCTTGCATTGATTTTTTGGATTTTTGAAGATCTTTCTTGAGCATTTCTATGTTTTGATCAAATTGTTGTCTTATTGTTTCTATATTTATCCTTGCTTGCTCCAACTCATCACGGATATTACAATAACTCTCTTCAAGAGACTCATCAATATGCTGTTGAACGGACTGGTTCATTTCTTCTATCAGAGAATCTACGTATTGTCTATCAGATTTCTCTGGAAGTTCGGATAAATCTACTTTTTGGCTTGATAACAGAATAAAATTATTCACAAATGATTGCAAAGATCCATCTATATCTTTCGTTTTGACTTGTTTGATAATATCTCTCCAATTTTCATCATAAAAATCAATTTGTCCTGGTGTAATTTTTAGATTTCGCAATTCTGATTCATCTGACTGAAAAGCATCAGAAGTGACGTTATCTATCGATGTATTGCTGTATTTAACACGCTGAAGACGAGTAAAAATCGAAGATAATCTCTCCTTAAGCTTGTTTTCTATTATAGAAATCTTATCCCTTTCATTCATGAAAATCTGAGTTCGTTTTTATAAAATTGCGCTGATTAGACCAGTGGTTGGGTCTCTCTGGATATCTGATGCAGCAAGTTGAACTTCTCCTTCATTCCAACCTGGCTTCTTGGAAAGATCATCTACGATCTTTTGGCTTCCGAAGTACTCGTGGCTGATAACTTCGTTATCATTAAATCCATGTCCCCATCCACAAACTTCAATGTCATTAATAATCGCGTAATGTCCTGACTCAAGGACAAAGCTGTAATATGATTCGACAAACATCTTATTTGGTTGTTGAACATTTGATGGGAAGACCCATGTATTGTTGATTCTGATGGGGTGCCACTTGGTGATAACTAAGCCGCTCTGGAGCTGGCACATTTCGATCTCATTATTAATTATGGATTTCACAACGCATTTGACAACAAAGTTTCCGAAAAGAACATCTCCTTTCTTAATGTTTTGAACAAGCTTTGTTGAAGCATCATGCATTTTAACATGGCAACTTCCAAGGAAACATCCACCATATTGATCATAATATGAACCCATGTTAACTGGAGCTGCTGGCGCATAGCTTCCACCAACTTGAACATCTCTGTTCTCATTAATACTTGGTACTGGAGATGGAAGATTAACAAAAATCTCATTTCCTTCATCTTGTATCTGATTGAAAAGTTGGCCTGCAAAATGCTGAATTGCAACATCTTTGAAATTAACACACTGTTCAAGTTGAAGTGCACGTGCATATGATACCAAATGATTCAATCCCCATGATGTGTACCAAGGTTGATCTTTGATGGCTTTTGACAATTGACCTTCATTATCCAATGGAGAATAAATATCACGGATAATATCCTTAATGAATTCGGTCTTTGGAAAATCTTTGGAAACTTGGTCATTAAGATTGGTTAATACGCTTTGATTAACCGTTGAATAATCAGACGAAATGGATATTTTCAGAACAGCTTCTGTTGTAATTTGGCGAGCAATTTGATCATGGGCTGGGGTAGCGGCTGGAGTTACGTCAACTTCAGTTATCATGTTATCACCATAAATCATTGTAACACGTTCAATATTATGTTGACCAGCAATAACTAAATGTCTTGGTTTGCTTTGCTGGATATGACCAAGCATGTGAACACTATCAGCAAATCTGAGGGCAACATTGGATGCAACAGTAGATGCGACTCCTGCAATATAGTTGACAAAAATTGTACCAACCATTGAGCAATCAGGAATATATCCATATGTACCATTTCCAATCTGACATATCTCATCAAGCAATTTGCTATCAAGAGAATATCCGAATCCAAAACAACTGATGGTTAACTTCTTGTCGAGTCCCTTCAATTTGTTCTTAAGGGTTGTTGGGATACCCCTTGGAGGAAGGTAATCACGAGTTGGTTCACCATCTGTTAGTAAAATGATATGTGTGTTGGAATAATTCTTAATGCTTCCAGCTAAATCAATTGCTTGGCTTAACCCATCCCAAATATGAGTGCCACCATCTGCATCGAGTCTGTTAATAACATTGTTTGCCTCTAACAAACCTGCGGCATCCATTCTTGTTGGTCTCATTTCGATCCTAGCTCTTGTGCTGAAAGACACAATTCCCAAATCTGTCCTTGCTGAAGCATATCTCTTGTTCATCAATGCTGCAACAGTTTTCATTGAGTGTTTAACAAGATCAAGTCTGGAAAACTTGAAACCATCGCTGGTTGCTGTTTTTGATGCTTCCCAACTCATTGATCCAGAAACATCTAGAACAGCAATAATAACGGATTCTTCGACATTTTGCTCAATGCAATCAACATTAAAGCAAGTATATCCGTTTTCAATATTCTTTGTTACAGAAAAATTTTTGACGTTAGAATTTTGATTACCAACAGAACTTGGTACAGATAATCCACCATTCAAAAATCTCTCAATAGCACCCTTCAGGGCATAATTGGTTTTAAGGCAAGAAAGCTCCATCTTCTCGCGAGTTAAAGGGCTGGTGTGGTTGTTCTTTAACCAACTCTCAATTGCTGACCTTTCGTATGTATGACCATCGCTACCAATGACTGGGTCCTTCATTAAGTCTTGTAATATGGGACATTTGAACTCTTCAGGTATTTCCACCATTTTAGTGAAGTGAAATTACAATATCAAAAATTTGTTAAATTTTCCCTTTATTTGGTAATAAATTTCATTTAAAAAGTGGTGGATGATAAACAAAATTTTATTTGAATACTAATTATACATAAAGGTGACAGTATCCCCATGTTTTGATATAGTTACATGAGGGTTTTTTGATAGTTCTGTGAGGACTAACGGCCATATTTGCTCTATGTTATACTCCATTTTATTCATAGCTGCAAAGACTTGTTGTTGTGTTACAGATCTCCTTTCTCCTTTGAACATATTGATTATCTCATTTGCAATAAAATATGCTTTTTCTTTTTGATTAGTATTTCGATATTTAATCCATATAAAAATGATACAAGAAAGCAAGATAATGGCAGCAGATACTAGATACTCGATGTGAGATAGTACCATATACTTAATTGTGCATGAAAGTGGCCTAATAACATTCTTGGATACATAAATAGTGCCTGATGATTGAATAAAAATTTCAATATCTGCATATTCTAAATACGGAATGGTTTTGTTAATAATTCTCTCTTTGTCAGTGCTGCTCATGTGGAGATACTTAAGAATGAGCGTTTCAAGTTCATTCTCATGATAGTAATCAATTTCACTCAAACCACATCTATATTGCCCTGCTCTTTTTGACAGAGACTCTAGAGCATACTCTAGAGCTCCTGATACAAAAATTTTATCCCCATCATCGACAATACAAAGGTAATGAATAAGTGTATACCCAACAGGGCACTCTGCTCTTCCGTTTGTACATTCAGCCCTGCTTGGACACTTTACACAGCTATTGTTGATAATTTTATTATCGCAAAACGATGAAGAAGATGGGAATGTATACATAATACCCATTATTATCACGACAAAGAAGCAAATCACCAACAATGTAAAAAGGATCACAGATATAATCTTTTCAACACCCAACTCATACTTACTTCCTTTGTACTCAACAACTTTTTGTTCATTATTCAGATGTTCACGGATCAGATCAATAAATACACAATTTGGTGAATCAAAATCGAATTTTATATTAAGAGATATCATTAAATCTATCAATTGGCCTCTGGATGCCTTTGATAAATACTTGAGTCTATCCATTAAGTCGGAACCTGAATAATCGTATAAAGATTTACCTTAACGGAAAATGGAAGCAATCGAACCAACGAACCTTGAAGTGTTAAGGTATCCTGAGTCGATGGGGTTCATTGAAGAGCTCGATTTTTCTCCTGATACATTGAAATCAAATCAATCGGTTGAGTTTTTTGAAATATTATTATCATATTTTGCTAATGAGATTAGCTTGGATCTTGGAAATCATATTCTTGCTACTATATCCAAAGTAATATGTGTTAAAGAGCATCTATCTGTGTTTGTTCAACAGAATTTTATAAATAAGCTTCCATTCAATCAAAAAGCATTTATTGATCCTATTTTTGATATACTATATATTCTTGTTACATTAGCTCCTGTATCTTTTAATGAAGAGTTCTCTAAACAATTTGGTTTGCTAATCAGAAGAGGCCCTCAAAAATCTCTCACTATTCTTGCTTTATTCTCCCAGCATTTCGATGATATTGATAATCCATGGCCAATAGTTGATTTATTGATACAAGAATCATCACGATTCTCTTCATTCGACAATATTGTTAACTATGTCACATTGCTTGCCTTTCTGTGTAGAAAGTTTCCAGATTTCTGTGCTGAAAGAGGAAAGCATTGTTGGCATAAAATATCTTCAATTATTGTATCTGCTAAAGATTTGCACATTATTGGTGCTGCATATTTTTCTTTGTATTCAATCACTGAAGTATATCAAGATGGAGTAGCTCCGATCGATGCGATTAAGATACATATTAAGATTAAAGAACTTCAAGATTCGGCTCTCACTCTTCTTCTGGCAGCACCTCCCAAAGGGAAGGATTCGAAAGATAAGCAATTATTATTGTTACTTATATCTATTGCTGAAAAGAATCGAAATGCCACACTTGTTTTAATACGGATGGCTCTTGATTTTGAATTCTCTGAGTTTTTGGTTGTTCATTCTGCACTTTGGATGACAAAAGAGCTTCCAACAGCACTTGAGACTTTTCGACTCTTTTTCTCGGTTTTCTATCATAGAGATCTCCGGCCACTAATCAAAGATTCACCAAACTTTGTGTCCCTTTTGAAAATGGTAGTTGAGCAAGAAAACAGCTCAACACTTTCAATGATATGTACAATAATTAGGCGAATTGATATTACTGAGGAGTTCATAAAACAATTAAGTGATAGTGGGTTCTTAAACATATTCTTTAGTGTCTCTACGAAAATTGGATCAAATGTCTCACTTCACTCAACCTTTTTGCTGATTGATACTTTAGCTAAGGTTAGTTATTCAAGAGAGTTTTTGAAAATGTGTGATTATGTTGTTGACACCATTAAAGAAAGAGGGGAGCTTTCTGAGATAGCAGGGATGGTTGCGATACAGTTGTGTAATTATAAAAAGTGTCTTCAAGCATTCCAGAATAAGCACCTTAATGAGTTTTTCCAAAAGTCTACTTTGACTCCAAAACTCAAGAAGATTTCTGCAAAATACTTTGAATTTTTGCAAAAGACGGAATAAACATTTCTTTGTGATTTTACTCGATGAATGTTGCCTTTGCTTTTATCTCTTTGTCTGCAACAATTGGATTTGGCTTAGCTTTTCCGACAGCAATAGCCATTACAAGTTTCCCTTCAGGAATACCAAGATAAGTTTCCAAACCAACTTTGTTGCCCCATAGTAGTGCACCTAAACACATAGTATCAAGACCCATTTCCTTGGCAGAAACCATGATCGCCATTGACATGATCCCTGAATCGATTTGTGTAAATTGTTTCTCTGATCTCTCGTTTTCAACCATAAAAATAATGCAGGGAGCATCACAACTAACAACATTAGAAACACCATATTGATCTTTTCTTTTCAGCCAATTGTTCCTTTTCTCTTCTGGCCAAGAATCAAATGTAATTTTTGTTGCCTCATCTATTTTTGTTCTGTTAGTTAGGACAATTAAATCAATTGCTTGGCAATTCCGGCCAGTTGGACATGACAAAGCTACTTGGACTATCTCGTTGAGCCTTTCAGAGGGAATGGAATAATCTTTTTCATACTGGCGGATGGTCCTCCTTGATTTAATGTACTCCATTATAAATGGTCATTTCATTTATGAAGTGATAAAAGTATCTTTAGTTAAAAATGGGGTTAATTTGGCCCATTTCTTTCAAGGGCTGGGACCTATACATATATGTTATTTGTGTCTTCATTGCCAATGGAAAATCTGCTCTGTTTTCGAGATAAATAACTTGCTGAATTGGTTTTCCTCCAATTGGCTCTAATACATTATTGGTTGGTTTCTGAACAGAAATCACCCAACCTTTTGGAAGACCATACTGAACCACAAACTGTGTTAAAGGTACGGCTCCAAGATTATAAACTGATGAGCGAATTGCTATTTGATTTGGATTGGTTTGGTTTCTCTGGATTTCGAAGTATATCACATAATCTGATGTCTTTAGAGCTTCAATGGCTCCTTGAGGAGGTGAGATTTCAATCTTTTTGGTTTCTGGTGGAGGTTTGGTTGGTTCTGATACTAATAAATCATCTGTTTTTGGCTTTTCGGATGGAGCATCTCCAAGATCAATTAAACTATCTTCTTGTTTTGTCGGTTTAATTGGTGTCGATTTAGGAGTATCAGCTTGTGGTTCTTCTTCAGCAAACTCGATTGGAGCCAATAAATCTTCATAAATATCTGGTTTCTGGAAAATTTGGAGCAACTCACCAGATCTTTGTTGGAGTTCCAACTCATTACTATGAGAAAGCGTTTCAATAAATGGCCTAACAGTGTCTATAGAATTAAACCTAATGGCCAACTTAGCTAAGGATACAACAATGTAACACTTCGATTCGACAGTAGTTTGAGGCATCAGTAAAATGCGTGTTAACAGATCAATAACAGTATTCTGCTCTTCTAAAAACTCCCCAAATGCCCATGAAGCAACTTGAACAACTGGTTGATTACTACAATTATCGGGTAAATATATTTGAAGCTGCTTTAACGCATGATATCTAATTGATTCGTTTCTCCCAATAAGTCGGCAAATTGAGGAAATAACATCATTTCCAACATAATTACCACTTTCGATTAATATTTTGAGAACAGTATCGAAATTCCATTGAGGATTTGGTGCAAATCGTTGAACTGCAGAAAAAACTTTAGCAACCAACTCAACCCTAAAATCGCCATCTGCCATATGTAAGTAAAGCATAACTTCGGGTATAAGAGATTCAACATTGGTATCATCTACTAAAGCGGCAACAACATCTAAAGCACGCCTTCTGATTGAGGGATCGCGATGATCCAAACATGAAACGACTTGGGATTTATATCTCTGCAAAACCAAGGAATCTGCAGAACTTCGATCTATTATGGTATTCTCTGAGTACAAAATTCTAGAAAATGCCGATAGAGCAGAGTAGAGAACATTAGGCTCTTTAAAACCGAAGAGTCGGCCTATTTGATTGTAGGCAAGGCTTCGAAGAGAGGATTTTTTGGCGGCACTATTGATTGTTTGAATTGCTTGGAATAAAATTGAACGGCCAGTATTCCTTTTGACATCGACATTGGTTACAATTGAAGCAAGTAAATCATCTAAATCGTCAGAAGGGGATTTAATGTATGAAAGTACTTTCAGTAGTTTGATTTGCAAAAATGGATCGTTAAAAATAGAGAATTGAAATTCATTGTTTGGTCTTGTTTCATAGAGAGCCTTCAATAAGCGTGTGAAAGCTGAACTGGTATTTGAGAGTACTGCAGAATATAATGGATCTAGTTTCATTATTTCAATTGCCAATGTTATACCTGAGCCAACAACAGAATGAACGCCACTGCTTAACAACTTGATAATATATGGCCGAAAAGTCTCTGCTAAATCAGGCACTTTTCGAATAATCTGGCAAGATGCCATGCATGCTCTTTTTTGGACGCTCACTGATATGGAATCAAGATGCTTTTGCACTTCAGAAACTAATGTTCGGCACATTTCGCTAGATCCAATATTTGCTAAAAGAATCAAAGGAAGAACATGTACTTCAGGTAATTGGGATGCCAAATCCTTATTCATTGTGTGCGTAATCAAAACGGAAAGCTCACTTTGCTCATTTAAAAGATTGGCGGCTGCGAGATATCCAATCCGCTTATAACTGGTCCGATCACTTGCCATTAAATTAACTGCTTCAACTTGGCCCCATGCTGTACTCTCGCCTCTCATTTCTAAATACATTAACTTTGCAATAATTGATGGTTTATAATGTGCATCGCATTCACGAATAAAAGTTCTCATATTAGCTAACTCATTAGAAACAACTATTCTCTCTTGTTCTATTGTTGAAGATTCGAGAATACTAGTAATAAAACTCTGTAGGGAAATCGACATTAAAAGTAGAAATTGAACAACTCTGGTTAAAAAAAGGTATCCCAAACCGTCGAATTCCTGACATTTTTCAATCACAAGTCATACGATAGATCATTGGTCGAATTGGTATGGAGTTGCACGAGTTTCTTGATTCAGATTTTTTTACCGGGCTCGAAATGTTTTTAGTAGTGATATTTTGTGCGATTATTCAAAGATTTTTGATCCATCAAGTTGTTAGATCGACAAACGCAGCATCAAAGAAAAGGACATCCCAGTTTCAAAAAATTGATTTTTGGACACAGAATAAAAATAAGATGGCTCCTGATGCATTTAATGTTAGAGGTTCTTGGGCTATCAAAGAAGGTAAGAAAAAAGTACAGCAGAACCAAGCAATGCCAAATATCAACATGCTCAATCAGTTAATTGGAATGGTTTCAAATTTTGCTCCAATGCTCATTGCCAACTTCCTTCTTTCCGGAAGAAAAGCTTTAACACTGCCATTTGACGTTCCATCAGTACTTCGAAAGTTTCTACAAAATGGTCTTCCTCCAAACGAAGAATCTGATCCACGTGTTGTTACTGTCTTTGGTCTTAATTTCTTTTTGGGTATGTGCAGCGAAGTATTTGCACTTCTCATTCCTGTTATTCATCCAATAAGCAAAGTTTATGGACCAAAAGATTTACTACAGATCCCTGCAGATGATTTCGTTGTTGCAGAACACCAGTGGGAACTTGAAAACGCCGAAAAAGATCTTGTTGCCCTAATCGATCAGAAGTTAAAGAAGTCTCAATAAAACTAATAGCACATTCTTACTTTACACGTATATGTCGCGATGCAGATCTTTTTGTCTTTTTATTTCTAATTATGGTCAAGATAGTCCTAATAGCGTTATAAATTGGATAAATGAGATTGTAATGAATAAAGAAGGCAAAAAGGTTGTATATGTTGAAAAAGTGTTATTTGCAGATGGCTTCACAGTTATTGTTGATGATGCTTTAATATATGAAATCATACTTAGTATTCATGGGGAAAAGTTTGGAGAAAACTTGATATGGATCATCGCATTTCCTGGTAAAATGCGGGTTTTGTCATTAGCATTTAGTCATATTTTTAAAAAATACTATACTGATGGCTCTCTCAATCTTATTCGTCTTGCTGAAAAGTTTATTGAAATCGGGGCTAACCCAGAAAACATTGATTTTTATTCTCTGTCTTTTACTATGTATTTGTTCTACTGCATTGGTGTTTTTAACAAGAAATCCAGGGTAAATCGGATTTCCTTAGAATGGAATTGTATTAATTGCTTTCCAGAAGTGAAGATTTTAATTCCTTTTGTTCCTGAGCTTAAAACTCTTCATCTTAATAACAATCCAATTAGTAACAACAGAATTGTAAACAATACAGAAGTTTCGGTCCTTATTGATCAAAACACACAACTATGTGATTTTGTTGAGTCGTGCTTTTATATAGAAGACCAAAATGATTCATATGATATTTCATACAAAACTATTCTAAATAGTAATTCTATGAATGATACCCAGGCCATTTCTGATAATAATAGCTTTAAATTTAACAGATCAAATAGTAGAAATGGTTATCCAAAAGATTCGGATCGGAGAAATAATCCTAATTCTACTAATCGTAATTCTTCAAATGAATGGGCTTCTGATAACAAATCACACAATACTAATTCTCATAGCGGATGGGGATCTGGAAATGCACAATCATCAGGTGGATGGGGATCTGGGAATACACAATCATCAGGTGGATGGGAATCTGGAAATGCACAATCATCAGGTGGATGGGGATCTGAGAATACACAATCATCAGGTGGATGGGGATCTGGGAATACACAATCATCAGGTGGATGGGGATCTGGAAATGCACAATCATCAGGTGGATGGGGATCTGGGAATACACAATCATCAGGTGGATGGGGATCTGGAAAT
>Ga0209639_1002850_pt1 | contig 12578 bp, 11 predicted proteins | sample EPASupsiteHSE605_FD_187268 | JGI IMG/M metagenome (GOLD analysis project Ga0209639, IMG submission 187268) | Bioremediated contaminated groundwater from EPA Superfund site, New Mexico - Sample HSE6-05 (SPAdes) (version 2) | ecosystem: Environmental > Aquatic > Deep subsurface > Groundwater >...
CATACGCAAGTAAAAATAAAACTACAGAAACATGTGCTAAAATATTAGGTGAAAAATTGCCTGGATCTGATGTCGTAAATCTGTCTATTGATAAGCCTGACTTTTCTTCATATGATACAGTTATTATAGGAAGTTGTATAAGATTTAATTACATTCACGATGATGTTAAAAAGTGTATAGGTGATAATATAGATGTATTAATGAAGAAAAAAACAGCTATCTTCTTATGTTGTGCTTTTCCAGAAAAAGCAAATCAATACCTTCTACATAACTTTCCTAAGAAACTTTTAAATCATTCAACTGCTATAGAATGTTTTGGCGGAAGGTTGAAAGTTAAGCCTTATCGAGTAATTGATAACTTCATTATGAAAACTGTAAAAAAGAATTACAAACTTGATAAAAGAGCTTTTCCTGAAATAGATGATGAAAGTATTGAAAACATGGTTAATAAATTATCTATAGAAAAGTAGTAAGTATTATATATTAAAAACGAAGTATAAATATACTTCGTTTTTTTATAATTATATTTCTATATCCAATAAATAAGAGCTTAAACTTTTGCCATGCTTATCTAGGGCAAGAGATCTAGTAACTCCACCACCAAGTGCATCATTCATTACAAAATTAAGTGCTCCTAATTGTGGCAACTCATATCTTTTAACTTCACCCTTAACAATATCTTTAAACCATTCTTTTACAACTTCGACTGTTACTTTTTCCTTTAATAATTCGAAATCTTTTATATCATATGCAATAAGTGAAACATTTGAAATATTCCCCTTATCTCCAGTTCTAGAATGTGCTATATCCCATAATTTCATGATTAAACCTCCCTATAAATTACTTTAGCTTCAACATCATTTCTTGGAATTAATATGGAAGCTACAGAAACTATTTCACTTACAGATTTTGTTGCACCTCCACCACCTGCAGGCCCATTTGTATATAATGTTTCAACTTCATTTCCTATTTGAACTGCATCATATTTTGATTTTGTTCTAGCTGCAACTCTTACTCTAACTTCTTCTGGAGTATTATATTTTCTATTATTATTTTTGTATATTCCATTAATTCCTATAAAGTCAATTTTTAATTCATCATATTTAACATTTGTTAAAGCAAGTCTTTTTTCAACTATCAAAGCTGCCAATTTAGCTCTTTCATAACAGTTAGGACCACCATATGATATTTCACCTTCGCCAATAAAACAATCCTTATATCCTAAACTTACTTTTAATGTATCAGTTTTTTCTCTTCCAGTTGCTCCTTTTACTCTAACTATATCTTTGCCAATATTCTCAAAAGTAACTTTAGAAAAATCAGCAATGCAATCTGGTGTAAAATATTCTTCAGGATTATGAATTTCATAAATCATTTGTTCAGTACATGTATCCTTAGTAACTAATCCACCTGAACCTTCTACTTTTGTAACTATAAAATCGCCATTTTCACTAACTTCAATGATTGGAAATCCTAAATCCCAAGGTCTTTCAACATTCTTTTTGCCTGGTTCTGCATAATATCCGCCTGTGACTTGACCGCCACATTCAAGTAAATGTCCTATAAGAGTTCCTTTACCCATTAAATCATAATTATTTATATCCCATCCAAATTCATACACTAATGGAGCTAAAAATAATGCAGGATCTGAAACTCTTCCGGTTACTATTATATCTGCTCCATTTTCAAGAGCTTTTACTATACCATCTATTCCCATATACACATTAGCTGAAATAACTTCACCATCTAATTCTGAAAGTGGTTTACCATTTTCCCAAACTGTTACGTTTTTATAATTATCTAACTTGTCAAATACATCATCGCCAAATACTCCTGCAACCTTCAATCCTTTGAGGCCCATTTCTTCTGCCATTTTACAAATTACATTGACAGCGCTTTGAGGATTTGCAGCGCCCATATTAGTTATTACTTTTATTTTATTTTTATGAGCTAATGGAAGTACTTTTTCCATTCTATGCTCTAATAATCCATTGTAACCTTTTTCAGGATTCAATTGTTTTTGCTGTTGAGCTATTGCTATTGTTCTTTCTGCTAAACATTCAAAACTAATATAATCTAAATTACCTTTTTCCATAAGCTCTAAAGCTGGTTCAAGTCTGTCACCAGCATAACCAGCTCCGCTTCCTATTCTTAATTTTTTCATATTAACCTCCAAAATACTTTATATTGTTATTACACCTATTACTATTGATACTATTAGCATTATTATTGTAACTAAAAATGCCCAAGGTATAGTTTTCTTTTGGTGTTCACCTAAATCTACTCCAGCTAAACCTATTAATAAAAATGTTGAAGCAGTTAATGGACTCATTGCAAAACCTGTTGTCATTTGTCCTAAGATAGACGCTCTTCCAACCATAAGCGGATCTACACCAAATAAACTTGCTGCATTTGAGATAACTGGTAACACCCCAAAGTAGTATGAATCTGGGTCAAATAATAAACTTAATGGCATCGCAACAATTCCCGTTATAACAGGGATTAATTTTCCCATAGAATCTGGTATAAAACCTACTATAACTTCAGACATAGCAGTTATCATACCTGAATCTTTCATAATTCCAGTAAAAGCTCCTGCAGCAAACAATACGCTTGCCATCATTAAAGCTTCTTTTGCATGTGCATCAATGCGTTCCCTTTGAACTTTAACATTAGGATAATTTATTACTATAGCTACACAAAATGCAAACATGAATACTACTTGTGGCGGTAATAAATTTGATATCATTACGGCGATAGCTGCAATAATCAATAATATATTAATAGGGAAAAGCTTAGGTCTTTTTAAACTCAATGTTTTTTCATCAACTTCAGTTTCTGATTTATCAATATTGGCAAGAGCTAAATCCCCAATTCTCTTCTTTTCCATTTTACCAAGCATACCAGCTATAACTAGCACTGTTATGAGTCCAACAGCAACTGGTATCAAAACAGGATTAAAAAGTTCTGTTACCGGTACATTTAAAGATGTTGCTGCTCTTAATGTAGGACCACCCCATGGTACAATATTCATTGTTCCAGCAGCAAGAGCTACTACAGTAGCCAAAGTTGTTCTGCTCATTCCTAATGCATCATACAATGGAAGTACTGCAGGAATTGTAACTAAAAATGTTACAGCACCAGAACCATCAAGATGAACTATCATTGCTAATATTGCTGTACCAATTGTAATTTTAACTGGATCTGTTCCAACTGCTTTGATTATCGTTTTGATAATAGGATCAAATGTTCCGGCATCACTTAATATTCCGAAAAATAAAATGGCAAATATAAACATAACTCCCGTAGGTGCTATAGTTTTAATACCATTTGTTATAAAAGTTCCAACTTCAATCCCTGACCCTCCAATTAAAGCCATGATTGTGGGTATTGCAATTAATGCTACTGTTGGTGATAATTTTTTAGTCATAACAACAACTAATAGAAGTATAACCGATAAAAATCCCAAAAATGCTAACATAATTTCCTCCTAAGTATTTATATTTTTCTTACTACTTTAATATAGCAAAATAGATGCCAAGTTTTAAAATTAATATTTATTGAAATTTCAATATAATATTAATTACCATTTTTTCTATTTCTAATATTTTAGAAATTTAATTTTATTTTGTCAATTATTTAACAAACTAATCAAAGATTGATAACATTATTTTTCATTTCTAATATTTTAGAAATAGCACTTGTTTTTCTAAAATATTAGAAATAATAAGTTTTATTATATAAAAAAAATTATTCATTAATTGAATAATTTTTTATTTCATTTTATTATAAAGAGTCGCAAGTGAAATACCAAGCTTTTCAGCTGCTCTTTTTTTTCCTTCAATATCGTCACCAAATAATTTTAAAGCCTTACTTATTTCATTTTTCTCAATTTCATGAACTTTATCTGATAGCTTTCCAACTCTTATCTCTGTTTTTTGAATTGAATATTGGATTCTCACTGGTAAATGAATCGTTTTAATTTCATTATCTTCCATCATATTAACAGCAAATTCCAATGAATTTTTTAATTCTCTAATGTTCCCAGGCCAATCGTAGCTGTTTAGCATTTGTTCTGCTTCTTTGCTTATAATTATATCTTTTTTAATATCATTTTTATATTTTTTCAAAAATAAATTAACCAATGGTTGTATATCATCCTTCCTTTGCCTTAAAGGCGGTATATTCAAAGGAAATACTGATATTCTGTAATATAAATCAAGTCTGAATTTATCTTGATTAATTAAATCTTCAAGATTTTTGTTAGTTGCTGCAATAATTCTTACATCAATATTTGTTTCTTTTACACTTCCGATGCGCCTTATTGTACTTTCTTGCAATGTCCTTAGAAGTTTTGCCTGCACATCAAAATCCATTTCTGAAATTTCATCTAAAAAAATAGTTCCATTATTGGCAGCTTCAAACAGCCCCATCTTTCCTTCCCGTTTAGCACCTGTAAATGAACCTTCATCATATCCAAAAAGCTCACTTTCCAATAAATTTCCTTGAAAAGAAGCACAATTTACAGCTATAAATGGGCCGTCTGATCTTATAGATTCATTATGTATCGCATTAGCATATAATTCTTTTCCTGTACCACTTTCTCCATATATTAATATTGTAGTATTTTTTTTTGCTATTTTTTTAATCATGTTTTTAATTTCACATGAACTTATATCTTCCGATACAATGTCATTTAATGTATATTTGGCTTTCTGCATAACTTTCATTCTGTTTTCAAGATTTTTAACTTTTATTTTATATTTATCAATAGCTTGATATAAGTTATAAACATCATCTAGTGTGCTAACTATGGAAATAGCTCCTATTACTTCTGAATTTTCAAATATTGGAGACATATTTACAGTATATTCAATTCCATCTTCTTCTCTCAAAGCTCCAACTATAGGTTCTTTAGTTTTCAGAACAGTTTGAAGCCTAGCACCTGGTCTTATATCTCTAAGCCTTTTATTAACAATATCATCATATGCAACATTTGTTATTCGAGTATATGCAATATTAATATATTTTACTGTTTCAAATTTATCTATTATCAATATACCATCATAAAGCGAATCAAAAAATGTTCTTATCCAATTATCTATTTCCATTTTATCACCCTTTTTATATTAATTAGACATCACAATTATATTATTAAATAACATATTTGTAAACAAAAACAAGGCTTACTTAAATTTAGCCTTGTTTATTATACTTTATATTAAATTATATATTTTATAAATTAGCTAAAGAACATTAAAAGTAATCCTGCTGCTACTGCTGAGCCTATAACACCGGCAACATTTGGTCCCATTGCATGCATTAAAAGGAAGTTTGCTGGGTTATATTTTTGTCCTTCTTTTTGTACAACTCTGGCTGCCATTGGTACTGCAGATACTCCAGCAGCTCCAATTAGAGGATTTATTTTTCCTCCGCTTGTTTTGTACATAACTTTACCTAATAATACTCCGCCTGCTGTACCTACACTGAATGCAAGTAATCCAAGAACTAATATCATTAAAGTTTTAGTATTTAAGAATGCTACTGCATTTGCTTTAGCACCAACTGTCATTCCTAAGGCTATTGTTACGATATACATTAATGAATTTGATGCAGTTTCAGTTAACTTTGGAACTACCCCTGATTCTTTAATTAAATTACCAAACATTAACATACCTATTAAAGCACCAGCTGATGGTAATAACAATATAGTAAATATTGAAACTATTATAGGAAATAAAATTTTCTCAGTTTTGCTTACAGGTCTTAATTGTTGCATTTTTACTTTTCTTTCTTCATCTGTTGTAAGCCACTTCATAATAGGTGGTTGTATAATAGGAACTAATGCCATATATGAATATGCTGCTATAGCTATTGGTCCTAATAAATGTGGTGCAAGTTTACTAGTTAAATAAAGTGCAGTAGGTCCATCTGCTCCACCAATAATTCCTATTGAAGCTGCTTCTGCTCCTGTAAAACTTACTATTCCAGCATTATTAAGTGCTATAGCTCCTAAAAACGTAGTAAATATACCAAGTTGTGCTGCTGCTCCTAGTAATAAACTTCTTGGATTAGCTATCAATGGTCCAAAGTCAGTTCCAGCTCCTATACATAGAAATATAAGTGGAGGATAAATTCCGAGGTTAGTTCCTTGATATAAATAATATAATAAGCCTCCATTTTGATCTCCTATAGGTCCATCCATAAGACCTGCTAAAGGAAGGTTAACTAATAGCATACCAAAAGCTATCGGTATTAACAAATATGGTTCATAACCTTTTTTTATTGCTAAATATAAAAATGTGCATGCAATACAAATCATTATTAAATAACCTGGAAGCATTACATTAAATCCAAATAATTCCAATTGCATTAAGGTAAATAATTGTGAAAAGCCTGTACTACCTAAAAAATCTTTAATCAATTCTAACATGATTGTCTCCCTTCATCGCTACCCTTCAAAACATATAAAACTATACACAAAGAGGATAAATATTATTTTTTATTTTTTTCAACGAAAAATCTCATAACATCTATAGAATACGATATTATTATTAAAGCAGCAAATACGACTGCCATGCTAAAGAATGTTACTACCAGCCCTTTAGAAAAATCCATTGGAATACCTTTATACATATTTTCACCTCTATTCATATTTGATCGTATATTTAGTGCTCAGAAAACATTTCCTTGTTTTGTTAGTATAGTCAATTTTGTTAGTAAAGTCAATACTTTTTGTTAAATTGCAAGACAAAATTATTATAATTCATTACTTTATTATCTAATATATGAAAAGTCCTTATTTTTAAAAGTTTTCTATATTTTCGATTATTAAAGCTGCAAGTATATTTAATTTTTTTGTCATAAGTAAATACTTTACATTTTAACAAAAGGTTAAGCATCATGCTTAACCTTTTTGTTGTTCTTATTTTAATCTATTATCGTTATTATTTTTGTTATTTTCGTTATTTCTATTTATATTATTAAAGTTATTATTTTTATTTCTGTTGTTTAAATCATTGTTATTTCTATTATCGTCATTTCTATTGTTAAAATTGTTGTTATTTCTGTTCAAATCATTGTTTCTGTCGTTTTTGTTGTTTAAATCACTTCTATTGTTGTCGTTTCTGTTGTTCATGTCATTATTTCTGTTGTTATCATTTCTGTTATTAAAATTATTGTTGTTATTTCTGTTGTTTAGATCATTGTTATTATTTTTGTTTTCATTATCATTTCTGTTGTTTAAATTACGTTGTCTTAGTTCTTCTTGTTGTTTTTTAAATTTTTGCGAACTGTCTAGCATAGAAGATTCTTCATTACGTTCTTTATTTGCAATGTTTTTAATACTGTTCATAAATTCATTTCCGAATTTATTTTTGTTATCTTGATTGTCATTAAAGTTTTTTATAATAATCATCCCTTCGATTTTAATTTTGTTTAGCAAAATCAACTTTGCTATTACAAATCTATTATCTGTATTTTTCAGATTATTATTATTGCATTTTTTTCTAATTTTGATTATTATTTACATGGTTGTTTTTTGAAAATATAGTATCAACTACAAAATTCATACAATGCAATTCCAGCAGCTATAGTTAAATTTAAAGAGTCTATACGATTTGTATGTTTAATAATCACGCTTGTTCCAATATTTAAGAAACTATCATCTAGTCCTGTAGCTTCATTTCCAAAAACAAGAGTGAACAATTCATTAGGATTATGTCCTACTTCTTTTAATGATTTTGCTCCATTAAGCATAAATGTATATATTTTATGATTTTCAAAATCATTTTTATAGTTATCAAAATTTTCATAATACTTAAAATTTATTCTAAATACCGCTCCCATAGATGCTCTGATAACTTTTGGATCAAATATATCTACACCAGGGCTAATTATTGATAAGTCATTTATACCGAAACCTGTAAGTGTTCTTATTATTGTACCCATATTTCCCATATTGCTTGGATTTACAAGAACAACATGTGACTTATCCATATCAATATCACAGTCATATTTTTTAAAAACACCTATTATATAGCAATTTTCTTTTGCTCCAATACGATTAAATTGTTTATCATTAACTTCTGTTTCTATATTATTATTTTTACATAATTCAAATATGTCTAATGAACTTGAATCAAGTTTAAAATTAGAACTTACTAAAACTTTAATAACTTTATCAGGTCTTGAATTAATTAATTCTACTGTAGGAAACATACCAAATGTATATGAATATTCAAAATTTTTTTTATATGTTTTTAAAGCTATTTCCATATTTATATCCTGCCTTATTTTATTTTGTATTATTCTATTTATTAAAATATCCCTGTCACTTTAAAAATGTAAGTAAATATAAAAATAGTTATCGCACTAAATGTAGTAGAAAGAAAAACTATTTGCCCAGCTAATTCATCATTAGCATTATATTGCTGAGCCATTATAAAACTTGAAACAGCTACAGGAGATGCCATCATAGCTAGCAAGGCACCAAGCTCAACCCCTTTAAATCCAATCATAATAGCTATTGAAAACACAATTGCTGGAATTACAACGAGTTTACCTAAACATACTACTACAATATATTTAATATTTTTGTAAACATTTCCTATTTGAAACTCTCCACCAAGTAAAATAAGCGCGAGAGGAGTAGCAATTTTTGCTAAGTCAGAAATTGTATTTTCAATGGCAGTTGGCAGCTTAACCTCTAATAATGATAATATAATTCCTGCAATAGACCCTATTATTAGCGGGTTTTTCATTATGCTTACAATTGTACTTTTAATTTCTACTTTATCTTTAGAATATATGTCTAATATAATTACAGCAAAAAAATTGTATAGAGGGACAATTATAGCTATCAACATGGAAGTAATTCCTGTACTTGCTTCTCCAAATATATTTGTGCATATAGGAATGCCAAAAAGAACAAAGTTGCTCCTATATAAACCTTGTATCAATACGCCTCTATTTTTATTGTTTTTTTCAAACTTTGGAACTATGATAAACAATAAAGCAATAATAGTCAATACTGAGCCAACAGCAAAAAAAACTAATTTACCATTAAAAGAAATTGATAAATTACTATTGTAAATGTTATAAAATAATAAAATCGGCAGCAAAGCCTTAAAAGTAAAGTTATTCGCTGTCTTTAAAAATGCTTCATCAAATAATTTAATTTTTCTTAGAAATACACCAAGACACATAATTAAAAACATAGGTGAAACTACATTAATTGAGAATAATAAATTTTCCACTAAGCTTTCCTTTCAAATCTACTCTGTCAAATATGAATACATTAGTTTTATAGTATTTTCTAAACCATCTATATGAGTTCTTTCCATTCCGTGAGAAGCATTAACGCCTGGACCTATAAGGCCACCTCTTATGTTATTGCCACCTTTTAATGAAGATGAAACATCTGAACTATACATTGGATATACATCTACAGCATAACCAAGATTATGTTTTTTTGCAAGTTCTATTAGTTTACTGGTTATGTCATAATCATATGGTCCTGAACTATCTTTTGGACATATTGAAACTTCCCTCTCAGTACATGCTAAATCAAGACCTATGCAACCCATATCTATTCCTACCAATTCATCTACATCATCCGGAATGTTTGCACAACCATGTCCTACTTCTTCATAGGTAGAAATTATTAGTTTAACCTTGTTATTAGGTTTTTTATTAAGTCTTTTAAATGTTTCCATTAAACTAAGTGCACAAGCTGTTCCTGCTTTATCATCTAAATATCTGGATTTCACAAAACCAGAATCTGTTATCACAAATTTCGGCTCAATAGAAATGAAGTCACCAGTCATAATATCAAGAGTTTCAACTTCATTTTTAGAACCTACAACTTCATCTAATCTTACCATCATATTTTCTTCTGTTCTTTCTTTTGTTTTTGCATCAGGATAAACATGTACGGCAGGTGATGTACTAAGCATAGTACCTGTATATATTTTTCCGCTTCTTGTATGTATTGTGCAATATTCACCATCAAGTGTTGAATACATATTTCCACCAATTGTAGTAATTTTTATAGTACCATCTACGTTAATTGATCTAACCATAGCGCCTAAAGTATCTACATGAACCGGAATCCCTATGCAGTAACTGTTGTCATTTCCTTCTATTTCTATAATTAAGTTTCCCTTTTTATTTTTTTCAAATTTAAATCCATAATTTTCTGCAATAGTTTCAATATGAGTAATAACATTTTTGCAATAGCCTGATGGACTTGGTATATTAACTAATTCCTCCAATGTTTTTAGGGTAAATTCCCTGTTTAATTTATATGCCATAATTCCTCCACTTATTTTTCATATTTAATTCAATTTTAATTATACTACTACAGTTGCAATTTGCACAATACTTTTTAGTTTTATTTGCAATATCCATTTCATACATATATAATAAATTTAATAAAAGTTAACGGAGGCAAGTAAATGGAAAATTTAAAGTTAAAAGATTTTTTAGATTATAAATTTTTATCAGGATTAGAACTTTCTCCTAATAAAAAATATGGAGCTTTTGTACTTCATACTTCTGATTATGATGACAATAAATATTCATCTAATATTTGGCTATTTAATCGTCTTACATCTGAAAATAAGAAGCTTACTGCTTTTAATGAAGAAAAAAACTTCATATGGCTTAACAATGACACATTGCTATTTCCTTCTGAAAGAGATGAAAAGTTAAAAGAAAAAATTAAATCAGGTGAACATTGGACAGTTTATTACTCCATTAATATTCATGGTGGAGAAGCTGAAGAATATATGAGAATACCGATGTTAGTTTCTGATATTAAAATGATAGCAGAAGATAAGTTTTTAATCACAGCACTTTATGACCATTATGGCATTAATTTACATTCGTTAACAGGTGAAGAAAAAACAAAAGCTATCGAAATTATAAAAGAAAATAAAGATTATGAAGTATTGGATGAAATTCCATTTTGGGCAAATGGAGAAGGATTTACAAATAAAAAAAGGAATAGACTTTATCTTTATGACAAAGGAACTAACAGCTTTAGCACCATATCTAAGCAATTTGAAAATATCAATTTATGTGATATAAAAGATGGAACGGCTCTTTATATATCAGAAAATTTCACAAATAAAAAAGAACAAACAACAGGACTTTTTAAATATGATTTGTATTCAAAAGAAGCTAAATGCTTAGTGGAAGATGATGAATACAACATTGATTTTGCTCAGTTCGTTGGTGATGATATCATATTTTGCGGTTCTTTGATGGATAAATATGGCTTAAATCAAAACTGTAATTTTTATAAAATTACTGATGGCGATACAAAGCTACTTTGTACACATGACTTTGGCACTCACAATTCTGTAGGTTCTGATTGCAGATATGGCGGTGGTATTGATGTTAGAGTTTACGACAATTCATTATATTTTGTATCAACTGAGTCAAAGAATTCTTACATAAAAAAACTTAACCTTGATGGAACAATGGAAACTATAACTGGTGACAATGGTTCAATAGATTGTTTTGATATATGTGATGATGAAATATTATTTATTGGTTTAAGAGGTCTTAAGCTACAAGAACTTTACAGTTTAAAATCAAATTTAGAAGTTCAAATTACAAAATTTAATGAAATAATTAATGAAACAAAAAATATAATCAAACCTGAATATGTTGAATTTATAAATAATGGTATAACTATAGAAGGTTTTATTCTAAAACCTGTCGATTATGATGATAACAGAATGTATCCAGGTATATTAGATATACATGGAGGTCCTAAAACTGTGTTTGGTGCAGTTTATTTTCACGAAATGCAATACTGGGCTAACGAAGGTTACTTTGTGTTCTTCTGCAATCCTAGAGGAAGTGATGGCAGAGGTGATGAGTTTGCAGATATAAGAGGAAAATATGGCACAATTGATTATGATGATTTGATGAAATTCACAGATTTAGTTCTTGAAAAATATCCACAAATAGATTCTGCACGCATTGGAGTAACAGGTGGTTCTTATGGCGGTTTCATGACAAACTGGATTATCGGACACACCGATAGATTTAAATGTGCTGCTTCTCAAAGAAGCATATCAAATTGGATTTCAAAATTTGGAACTACTGACATAGGATATTATTTCAATGTAGATCAAAACTTATCAACACCTTGGGATAATGTAGAAAAAATGTGGTTTCATTCACCATTAAAATATGCTAATCAAGCTGTAACACCTACATTGTTTATTCATTCTGAAAATGACTACAGATGTTGGTTACCTGAAGGGCTTCAAATGTTTACTGCTCTTAAATATCATGGTGTTGATGCAAGGCTTTGCATGTTCAGAGGTGAAAATCATGAACTTAGCAGAAGCGGTAAGCCAAAGCACAGGGTAAGAAGGCTTGAAGAAATTACAAATTGGTTTGAAAAATATCTAAAATAAAAACAGCATACTAAATAAAATGGTACCCATAGGATAGACACGAGAAAAAAAGTGTTTAGTTTATGGGTATTTTTTTGTATAATAAAATGGTAGGAAGACGGAGGATTACAAAATGAGCAAAATTACTTTTTCATCAGATGA
>Ga0209639_1002851_pt1 | contig 12572 bp, 9 predicted proteins | sample EPASupsiteHSE605_FD_187268 | JGI IMG/M metagenome (GOLD analysis project Ga0209639, IMG submission 187268) | Bioremediated contaminated groundwater from EPA Superfund site, New Mexico - Sample HSE6-05 (SPAdes) (version 2) | ecosystem: Environmental > Aquatic > Deep subsurface > Groundwater >...
TTGGATATTGAGAAGTTAAGCTAATGCTAGGAATATCTAATAATCAATGGTAAAATCAATGTAATTTAACTTAAGAAGATATTTAAACGTTGACAAAAACCGGGGAATTTTATATTATATTAATGCACCGAGCAAGTAGAAGAAATGTCTAAATAAGTCAATAAAAAGATTGTTGACAAAGATAATAAAACATTATATAATATTATTTGTTGCTAAGAAATGTGGGCGCATAGCTCAGCTGGGAGAGCATCTGCCTTACAAGCAGAGGGTCACAGGTTCGAGCCCTGTTGTGCCCACCACATTTTTTAATACATTGTGGCCCAGTGGCTCAGTTGGTTAGAGTGCCGGCCTGTCACGCCGGAGGTCGAGGGTTCGAGTCCCTTCTGGGTCGCCATAATGGCTCGATAGCTCAGTCGGTAGAGCAGAGGACTGAAAATCCTCGTGTCACTGGTTCGATTCCAGTTCGAGCCACCAATTTTGCGGGAGTGGCTCAGTGGTAGAGCGTCACCTTGCCAAGGTGAACGTCGCGAGTTCGAATCTCGTCTTCCGCTCCAAAATAAGGCGCTATAGCCAAGTGGTAAGGCACGAGTCTGCAAAACTCTGATCCCCCAGTTCAAATCTGGGTGGCGCCTCCAAAAAGCATCTTAATAATTTAAGATGCTTTTAATTATTCCATTAATAAAAGATTTAGTCTCAAATATTTTTATTTAGCATAGTATATTATATGAAACAAAATAGGGCGCTATAGCCAAGTGGTAAGGCACGAGTCTGCAAAACTCTGATCCCCCAGTTCAAATCTGGGTGGCGCCTCCAAAAAAGCATCTTAATAATATTTAAGATGCTTTTTATATTGCAAAAATGCTGCCTCTATCAATTAGGGGGCCTTCTCTTAAAAATACTGGGGTGACTTTATGTTCCTTGAGGAAATTCATAACTTGATCTCCGTATTTATAATATTTTAAGTTGCCGTAGAAAGCAACAACGTCTTCTCTAATTAGACCACAACATCCTCCTATAAAGCCATAATTAAGCCCAGGAAGTAATATATCTCCTGGTGGTATCAATAGTACATCTATTTTGTTAGAAGACAAAATGGAAGCAATTCCAGTATCACTAGTTATAATAGCCTTATCACTTATAATAGCTGTAGAGCACTTTGTATATCCTTGTTTTACCTTAAGTAAATTTTTACGGTTCTTAAAAAACTTTAGTAAATTATTATCCGTGTAATCTAAGTAGTGTACAAAGTAATTAGAGATATTTAAAGCATTTAAGATAATATCAAAAGGATAAGTAGATTTTAGTGAAGAATTGCTATATAAAATGCTATAACCTAAATTTATTAATATATTAACAAATTCCTCTGTCATATCTTTATGAACAATTATATTTTTATTATCAAGAATGTGCATAAGCATATCAGGGTGCCCGGAAACTGGATATTGCAAGTTTCTTGAAGGAGGGCAAAATAAAAAGTTATATCCTAGGTTTAAGATTGCTTCTTTCTCTTCTTCACAAATTCTATAATCAACAATTAAGTTTTTCAATAAAATCACCACTCTTTCAGCATTACTTTAATCCATATTACAAAATTTCAATCAATCTGTATAGACATTTATTTTAAACACATACTAACTTAAGGAAGGAGTGAATTATGTGCTACTGCTAACTATTGTTTTTGAAAAGGATTACCAAGATATTGTAGATGAATTAAGGCAGATGAAAGAGTATTTTGATGAAAAAGATACTTTTATTGGAATTTCTGAATCCTTGGAATTAGGCACTCATTTCATAAAAATATTCTGCAGTGAGAAAGATTATAGTATAAAGCTAGTTAATAAGTTTAATTTGTATATATCAAATATTATATATAAAATTGTAATAAAAGAATTCTGTTATGATGAGATATATCATTATTTAGTGGATACCTATTTCTTCTTAAGATATGATGAATTAAAAGAAATATCTAATAGAACTTTAGAAATATTAAGAAATGAAGAAGTAATAAATGATGAAGATATGATTTATTGTTTAAATAAGAAAAATGCAATTATAAATAAAATAAAAGGTTGTGTAGAAGAAAATAAAGAAATAAATATAAAAGGATTTATTACTTTTAGACTAAAAGAGCTTAAAGGAGAATTGGAAGCTATTATTGATAGAGTCGTAGAAAAGTTCATGGCAGAAAAAGAGTATAATGAATTTATAAAGCTATTAAAATATTTTGTAGAGGTTCAAGAGAGCAAAATTGATTTAATAAATATAGTAATCACTTCCGATGGAAGTTATATTATAAAGGATAGGGAAGGAAAAGATATAATAGACCAATTATTAAGCGATTTATCAGACGCAAGATATTCAGATTCTATAACAGTTGAGGATTTAATCATAAGTGGACTCATAACATACTGTCCAGAGAAAATCATTATTCATAATGAAAAAAATTCTAAAAATAGAGAAGTAATTGATACTATAACAAAAGTATTTGAAGATAAAGTAGAGTTTTGTCATAATTGTAAAATGTGCAATAATGTGAAAAACATGGTAAAGGCATAAGGGTATTGACAGCATGAAATATAAAGAATATAATCATAAAAAAGAATATTATAAAAACTGTGAAAAGGAAAAGTAAAAAGTATACTAATCTAAGAGAGGAAAATTCATCGGCTGTAAGATTTTCTGTTTAAGCACTTTTGAAAACCACCTTTGAGTTGAATATTGAAATAATAGTAAATATTTTCCGCTTTTCTAGCGTTATAGTTAATGAGATAACAATATTAAAATTTATATTGTTAATTTGGGTGGAACCGCGACGTTACTCGTCCCATTTTGTTTGGGATGAGTTTTTATTTTTTGTAAAATATTTTAAAGTAGCCTTAGGATACTAAAGGAAAGTTTTTGATGAATCTAAAAACTAACATTAATTTAAAACATAGCTCAATATTAAAAAATGTAGATTAAAAGGGGAGGAAAATTATGTTAAAGGTAACATTAAAAGATGGAAAAGAGCTTCAAGTTGAAGAAGGCTTAAGTGTTGGTGAAGTAGCTAACATCATAAGTCCTTCGCTAAGAAAAAAGGCCTTAGGTGCTAAAATAAATGGTAATAAAGCCGAATTGATGGATAAAATAATGGAAGATTGTATTTTAGAAATTTTAACCTTTGAAGATGAGGACGGAAAATCCACTCTTAGACATACATCATCTCATATTTTAGCTCAAGCTGTGAAAAGATTATATCCAGAGGTTAAACTTGCTATTGGACCTTCTATAGATAATGGTTTCTATTACGATTTTGATGCGGATTTTCCATTCACTCCTGAAGTTATGGAAAAAATAGAAAAAGAAATGGAGAAAATAGTAAAGGAAAACATACAGCTTGAAAAGTTTATTTTAAGCAGAGAAGAAGCTATTAATTTTATGAAAGAAAAAGATGAACCTTATAAGGTTGAGCTTATTCAAGATTTACCTGAGGATGCTGAAATTTCTTTCTATAAGCAAGGAGATTTTGTTGATCTTTGTGCTGGTCCACATGTTCCATCAACTAAAGAAGTTAAGGCATTAAAGCTTCTATCTGTTGCAGGCGCATATTGGAGAGGTAACGAAAAAAATAAAATGCTTCAAAGAATTTATGGAACAGCTTTCACAAAGAAAAGTGACTTAGATGATTATATTCATATGCTAGAAGAAGCTAAGAAAAGAGATCATAGAAAAATAGGAAAAGAATTGGGATTATTTGTGATTCCAGAGGAAGGACCTGGATTCCCTTTATTCTTACCTAAAGGAGTACAGGTTAAAAATAGTTTGTTAGAATATTGGAGAGAGATTCATAGAAAAGCAGGGTATGTAGAAATTGAAACTCCTATCATATTAAATAGACAACTTTGGGAAAATTCAGGTCACTGGGATCATTATAAAGACAACATGTACACAGTATCTATTGATGATCAAGATTTTGCTATTAAGCCTATGAATTGCCCAGGAGGAATGCTTGCTTATAAAACACAAATTCATTCTTATAGAGATTTCCCAATGAGAGTTGCTGAACTAGGTAGAGTGCATAGACATGAGCTTTCAGGAGCTTTACACGGACTAATGAGAGTTAGAGCCTTTACTCAAGATGATGCACATATATTTATGCTTCCAGAGCAGATAAAGGATGAAATCAAAGGGGTTGCAAATTTAATAGATGGAATTTATAAAACTTTTGGATTCAAGTATCACGTAGAATTATCTACAAGACCAGAAGATTCAATGGGAACTGACGAAGAATGGAAAATTGCTGAGGATGGCTTAAGAGAAGCATTAGAAGAATTAGGACTTGAGTATAAGATAAACGAAGGTGATGGAGCTTTTTATGGTCCTAAAATAGATTTCCACTTAGAAGATTGCATTGGAAGAACATGGCAATGTGGAACAATTCAGTTAGATATGCAAATGCCTCAGAGATTTGATTTAAATTATATAGGAAATGACGGAGAAAAGCATAGACCAGTAATGATTCATAGAGTTGCCTTTGGAAGTATTGAGAGATTTATTGGTATACTAATAGAGCATTATGCAGGAAAATTCCCAGTATGGATAGCACCAGTTCAAGTTAAGATTCTTCCTATATCTGATAAGTTTATGGAGTACGCAAAATCTGTAGAAAAGACTCTTTTTGAAAAGGGTATTAGAGTGGAGACAGATGATAGAGCAGAAAAAATAGGATATAAAATTAGGGAAGCTCAACTTGAAAAAGTTCCTTATATGCTTATTTTAGGAGAAAAGGAAATGAGTGAAAACAATATTTCTGTAAGATCAAGAAAAAATGGAGACCTGGGATCTGTTAGCTTAGATTCATTTATAGAAAATATTAATTCAGAAATTAGAAATAGAGTAAATGAATTATAAAAAACTATTGACATGTTATATATAAAATAGTAAAATACATTATATTAAGTGGAAACAAAGCTGTTTCTCACCTTACAGCATTGCTAGTAAGGTATACATACAAGCTATTTTAAACTTATTTGCTATGTATTGTATGGGACGGCTTATGCCGTCTCTTTTTATTTTCATAAAGATTAGAATAAATATTCCGTAGAATATAAATTTTATTATTTATATCTATGAATTCTTTTGGAGGTGAAGCAATATTAAGAAAGAAGTTCTTATCAATGAAGACATAAGAGATAAAGTAAAGGTTACAGTAAGATTTAGAGGAAGAGAAGCTGACTATTCATACAAAGGGAATTCAATATTAGATCTCTTTGTTTCAAAAATAGAAGATGTTTGTGTTGTTGAAAAGGCAGCAAAACTCGAAGGAAGAAATATGAGTATGATATTAGCTCCTAAGAGAGCATAATTGAAAAATTGAAAGGAGGAAATTCAAATGCCAAAAATGAAATCACACAAAGGTGCAGCAAAAAGATTCAAGAAAACAGGAAGTGGAAAGATAAAAAGAGCTAAAGCTTTTAAGAGCCATATATTAACAAAGAAATCTTCAAAAACTAAGAGAAATCTTAGACAAAGTGCTTTAGTGTCTGATACACAAGAAAAATCAATTAAGAAGATGTTACCATATCTATAATCGATATATTTAAAGAAGGAGGTATATTATTTAATGGCAAGAGTAAAAAGAGCTATGCATGCTCGTAAAAAACATAAAAAAATATTAAAGCTTGCAAAAGGATTTTATGGAAGAAGAAGTAAAACCTTTAGAGTGGCAAACGAAACAGTATTAAGAGCAATGAGCTTTGCTTTCGTAGGTAGAAAGCTAAAGAAAAGAGAGTTTAGAAGACTTTGGATAGCAAGAATAAACGCAGCAACAAGATTGAGTGGTCTTTCATATTCTAAATTTATGAATGGAATAAAGCTTGCAGGAATAAATATGAACAGAAAGATGCTTTCAGAAATTGCAATAAATGATCCTAAAGCTTTTGCTGATTTAGTAGAAGTAGCTAAAAAACAATTAAATGCTTAATAAAATGCGGCTTAATAGCTGCATTTTTATTATTTTTGACATTTAATTTGTAAGTGATATAATCTTAAATAAACGTAATAATTAGAGGTGTTGGGGTTGGGAAAAAAATCGAGTAAAAACTTTTCACCAGTGCAAATATTAGCCCTAGGTTTTGGTATAGTAATATTAATAGGGGCCTTATTATTAATGCTTCCTATTGCATCTAAAGATGGAACAGTAACTCCATTTATTGATGCTTTTTTTACTTCCACTTCAGCTGTTTGTGTAACTGGACTTACTACTGTTAATACAGCTGAGCACTGGACCTATTTTGGGACTACTGTTATTATATTTCTAATTCAAATTGGTGGTTTAGGTTTTATGTCCTTTGCAACTTTATTTGCTCTTATTTTAGGAAAAAGGATAACATTGAAGGAAAGACTTATAATGCAAGAAGCTATGAATACTTTCTCTCTTCAAGGACTTGTAAAGTTAGCTAAATATATACTTATTTTTACCTTTGCTATTGAGGGAGTGGGAGCATTATTTTTGTCAACTCAATTTATACCTAATTATGGAATTAGCAAAGGGATTTATTTTAGTGTATTTCATTCTATTTCAGCATTTTGTAATGCAGGCTTTGACCTTATTGGAAATAGTTTAGTTCCTTATGCAGAAAATTCAGTTATAATACTTACAATTTCTGCTTTGCTTATAATTGGTGGTCTTGGATTTGCAGTTTGGGCTGAGATATATAATTATAATGGAATAAAAAAATTATCTTTACATTCCAAAGTTGTAATTGTAGTTACAATTCTTCTAATTGTAGTAGGCTGGATTTTTATGTTCTTATTTGAAATGAAAAATCCTAATACAATTGAGAATATGTCCATTAAGGGTAAACTATTATCATCTTTCTTTGCTTCAGTAACTCCAAGAACTGCTGGATTTAATTCTATTGTTACTTCAGATATGACATTAGCTGGTACTTTTTTAACTATAGTATTAATGTTTATTGGAGGTTCTCCGGGAGGAACAGCAGGAGGAGTTAAGACAACAACTGCTGGAATACTTTTTATGACAATATTTTGTGTAATGAGAAATAAAGAAGATACTAAAATTTTCGATAGAACCATTAGTAAAGGTCTTGTATACAAAGCTTTTGTAATATCAACTGTAGCTATGACATTGATTATAATAGAAACTATGATATTATCTTTTACTGAATCAGGAGCATCATTAGAGTATATTATCTATGAAATTACTTCTGCTTTTGGAACCGTAGGTCTTTCTTTAGGACTTACGCCAAATTTAAGTGCTATTGGTAAAATCTTAATAGCAATTACCATGTATATTGGAAGAGTTGGAGCATTAACGCTATTATTAGCTTTATCAAATAAAAAGCTTGGAAATACAATAAAATATCCGGAAGGTAAAATTCTTGTAGGGTAGAGGTGAATTCTATGAAAAAGAAACAATTTGTTGTAATAGGGATTGGTAGATTTGGAAGTTCTATTGCTAAAACGCTGTATTCATTAGGAAATGACGTAATGGTTATAGACTCTGATGAAGAGATAGTTCAAGAAATGGCTGATAGCGTAACTCATGCAGTGCAAGCAGATGGTACAGATGAGCATAGTCTAAGGACTCTAGGAATTACAAATTTTGATGTAGCAGTAATAACTATTGGTTCAAATGTTCAAGCTAGTATTATGACTGCACTATTAGTTAAAGAGTTAGGAGTAAAAACTATAATTGCAAAAGCAAATACCGAATTACATGCAAAGGTACTGAAAAAAATTGGAGTAGACAGAGTTATTTTCCCAGAAAGAGATATGGGAATTAGAGTTGCTCACAATTTAGTTTCTGCTAATATTTTGGATTACGTTGAATTATCAGATGATTATAGTATAGCCGAAATTGTAAGTCCTGAGGAGTGGCATGGAAAGACTATGAAAGAGCTAAATTTGCGTTCACAATATGGTATTAATGTCATGGCATTAAAGAGAGGCAATGAGATAAATATATCCCCTTCTGCTGAAGACCATATTGAAGAAGGAGATGTAATTGTAGCAATAGGTGGAATAGAAGAGTTAAATGCCTTAGAGAATAAAATAAAATAATATACCTTGAGGAGACTTCCATGAATATAATTGAAAGCAAAGATAACTTAATTATTAAGGAAGTAAAAAAACTTCATAAAAGGAAAAGCAGAATAGAAAAAGGGCAATTTATTATAGAAGGTTTTAGATTTGTAGAAGAAGCTTTAAAGTCTTCTTTTAAAGTAGAATATCTATTTATAAGTGAAAGTGCTTTGAATAAGTATAATTCTTTAAATATAAAGGATTTTATTACTGAAGAAACGAAAGTTTATGTTGTTAAAAATAATATAATCAAGGAATTATGTGAAACAGATAATCCTCAAGGAATTGTAGCAGTTGTATGGAATAAAAAAATAGAATTAACAGATAGTGTAGGTTTTTATATCTTAGTTGATAAAATTCAAGACCCTGGTAATTTAGGAACTATAATTCGAAGTGCCCATGCCAGCGGTGCTCTTGGAGTAATAACAACAAAAGGGACAGTAGATGTATATAATGATAAAGCCTTAAGATCAACAATGGGGTCCATTTTCAATATTTCAGTTAAAGAAGATGTTGAATTTCACATAACAAATAAGCTTAAAGAAAATGGATTTAAGTTTATTGTAAGTTCTCTTGATACTGAGAAAAATTTTTACAATATAGATTTAAAAGGAAAAGTAGTTATTTGTGTAGGAAATGAAGGAAATGGAATAAGCGAAGAGGTTTATTGTCTAGCTGATGAAAAGGTTAAAATCCCAATGCCCGGAGGAGCTGAATCATTAAATGCAGCAGTTGCTGCAAGCATTATGATGTATGAAGTTGTAAGGCAAAGGAGTAGTTGTAAATAAAATATATAAAAAATGTTTGAAATTTTTTAATTTGGTAGTTATAATATTATTTAAGCTTATAATGAAAAAATAAAATATAAACAAACTATGATAGAGAGAGTAGATATAGGATTACTTTTACAGGGATAATAAGTCAAAGACTGAGAGCTTATTAAATGTACATATATTGAAGTTCACTCTGGAGTTCTAATTGTGAAGAGAGTAGCAATTAGCGGTAAATCCGATAAAATTTTGAGGGAGTTATATTAATTATAGCTAACAAGGGTGGTAACGCGGATATACTTCGTCCCTATTATGGGACGAAGTTTTTTATTTTTTGCATTTTTACTTATTAAATTAAATGAAAGGAGTATTATTATGAGAGAAAAATTAGAACAAATAAAAAGCAACGCTTTGGAAGAGTTAAAGAATATTGCAAATAAAACTGAGCTTGAAAATATTAGAGTGAAATACCTTGGAAAAAAAGGTGAACTTACTGAAATTTTAAGGGGAATGGGTAAGCTTTCCACAGAGGAAAGACCTATAATAGGTAAATTAGCTAATGAAGTTAGAGAAAAACTAGAAAACTTTATTGAAACTTCTCTAAATGAAATAAAATCCAAAGAAAAGGAAATGAAATTAAAAAGTGAGATAATAGATATTTCAATGCCAGGAAAGAAGCCAGTAATTGGCAGCAAAAATCCTTTAGAATTAACCTTAGATAGTATAACAGACATATTTATTTCAATGGGCTTTTCAATTGAAGAAGGTCCTGAGGTTGAAAAAGACTATTATAATTTTGAAGCCTTGAATATACCTAAAAACCATCCAGCAAGAGGAGAGCAAGACACTTTCTATATAAATGATGATATAGTTTTAAGAACTCAAACTTCACCAATACAAATAAGAACCATGGAAAATCAGAAGCCACCAATTAAAATGATTGCACCTGGAAAGGTTTATCGTTCTGATGCAGTGGATGCTACGCACTCTCCAATATTTTATCAAATAGAAGGATTAGTAATAGATAAGGGTATTACTTTTGCAGACTTAAAAGGAACTCTTGAAATGTTTATAAGAAAAATGTTTGGAGATAAGATGGAGACTTTATTTAGACCTCATCATTTTCCTTTTACAGAACCATCGGCAGAAATGGATGCAACATGCTTTGTGTGCGGTGGTAAAGGGTGTAATGTTTGTAAGAATAGCGGATGGATTGAGATATTAGGGTGCGGAATGGTTCATCCTCAAGTATTAAGAAATTGCGGAATTGATCCAGAAGTATATAGCGGCTTTGCTTTTGGTTTTGGATTAGATAGAATGGTAATGCAAAAATATGAATTAGACGATATTAGGTTACTATATGAAAGTGATATGAGATTTTTAAATCAATTTTAGTTATTAATTGTAATAATGAGGAGGAAATAAAATGAAAGTACCAATTAATTGGCTTAAAGATTATGTTGATATAAATGTTTCACCAAAAGACTTAGGGGATGCTTTAACTCTATCTGGATCTAAAGTAGAAGAAGTAATTGTAACTGGCGATGTAGTTGAAAATGTAGTTACAGGTAAAATACTTAAGATCGAAAAACATCCTGAAGCTGAAAGATTGTCAATTTGTCAAGTAGATATCGGAAAAGAGGGAACAATTCAAATAGTTACAGCTGCATCTAATATGAAAGAAGGAGACATAGTACCTACTGCACTCCATGGATCTACTTTAGCAGATGGAACTAAAATAAAAAAAGGAAAGCTTAGAGGAGAAGTTTCAAATGGAATGTTCTGCTCTGAAGAAGAATTAGGTATAGCAGGAGATAAGCCTGTTCATGGACTAATGATATTACCTACTGAAGCACCTATCGGAAAAGATATTAAAGAAGTTGTTAAAATGCAAAAGGCTATAATAGATTTTGAAATAACTTCAAATAGACCAGATTGTTTAAGTATTATTGGTATTGCTAGAGAGACAGCAGCTACTCTTGGAAAGACATATAAACTTCCAAATTTCAATTATAAAGCAACTTGTGGTGAAAGAGTTGAAGAAGATATTAGAGTAGAAGTTAGGGATTCTCTTTGTAGAAGATATATGGCTAAAGGAATAAAAAATATCAAAATAAAGCCTTCGCCTCAATGGATGCAAGAAAGACTTATTGAAGCTGGAGTAAGACCTATAAATAATATAGTTGATATTACAAACTTTGTAATGATTGAGATGGGTCAGCCAATGCATGCTTTTGATAGAAGAGAAATAACTTCAAACATTATTGTTGTTGAAAGAGCCTATGATGGAGAAAAATTTACTACCTTAGATGGTGAAGAAAGAATTCTAGATTCTTCAATGCTTAACATAAAAGATGGGGATACCACTATTGGTCTTGCAGGAATCATGGGTGGCTTAAATTCAGAAGTTAAAGCGGATACGAAAGAAGTTATCTTTGAATGTGCAAATTTTGATGGTACTAATATAAGGATTTCATCAAAGAAGCTTGCCTTAAGAACTGAAGCCTCAGGTAAATTCGAAAAGGATTTAGATCCTAATCTAGCAGAAATGGCTTTAGATAGAGCTTGTGCCCTTGTTGAAGAAATAGGTGCTGGAGAAATCATGGAAGGTACTATTGATATTTATCCTGAAAAAATAAAGAGTAATATTTTAAAGGTAGATTCTCTATGGGTAAACAAATTTTTAGGAATAAACATATCTAAGGAAGATATGAAGGAATATTTAAATAGGTTAGACATAAAAACAGATATTGAAAATGAAGATTTAGTAATCGCTGTACCAACCTTTAGGTCTGATATTAATATAAAAGAGGATGTTGCGGAAGAAATTGCTAGAATATATGGATACAATAAGGTTCCATCAACTATTCCTAGCACCCAGACTGAAAGAACTGGAAAAAGTCACAAGCAAATACTTAGTAGTAAGCTAGTTGATACTCTTATTGCCAGTGGATTAAATCAAGCAATAACTTATTCTTTTGTTAGTCCAAAGGTTTTTGATAAAGTATTAATAAAGAGTGATAGCATTCTTAGGAAGGTTGTAGCAATAAAAAATCCTTTAGGGGAAGATTATAGTATAATGAGAACTACAACAATACCTTCAATAATGGAAGCTTTAAGCAGAAATTATGCAAGAAATAATGAAATAGTAAGATTATTTGAAATAGGAAAAATATATTTACCTAAAGAAGATCCAAAGGAATTGCCTGAGGAAAGAAATATTTTAACTATAGCAATGTATGGTGAAGCAGATTATTATGATATAAAAGGAATAGTGGAAAATGTATTAGTTTCCTTGGGAATAGAAAATGCTAAATTCCAAAGAGAAACTAACAATGATAGCTACCATCCAGGAAAAACCGCTTCAATCGTTATAAAAAAAGAGCAAGCAGGTATAGTTGGAGAAATTCACCCTCAGGTTGCAGAAAATTATGAGGTTGAAAAAAGCTGTTATATAGCTGAGATTAATCTAGATGTATTATTTAAATATGCTAAACTGGATAAAAAATACATTCCTCTTCCTAAATTCCCTGCTGTAACTAGAGATTTAGCGGTTATTATTGATGAGAATGTTTTAGTTCAGGATATAGAAGATATAATTAAAAATCAAGGTGGAGCTATTCTTGAAAGCGCGAAGCTCTTTGATGTATACAGGGGAAAACAAATTCCAGAAGGAAAGAAGAGTATTGCTTATTCCTTTGTTTACAGAGGAAATAA
>Ga0209639_1002855_pt1 | contig 12553 bp, 10 predicted proteins | sample EPASupsiteHSE605_FD_187268 | JGI IMG/M metagenome (GOLD analysis project Ga0209639, IMG submission 187268) | Bioremediated contaminated groundwater from EPA Superfund site, New Mexico - Sample HSE6-05 (SPAdes) (version 2) | ecosystem: Environmental > Aquatic > Deep subsurface > Groundwater >...
ATTTAAATGGGAGCTCATACATGAACCCCAATATATCAATGTTTGGTTTAAGGAACATGCAAATAATAATATAAATATAAATGATGGTGATTTTGTATTACAATTACTTTTGGAGTATTAGAAATGAGTTAAAATTATTTTTAATTTCACTTAAATATTATGTTTCAACCAACTATTTGGCAAGCAAATAACCCAAGTAATTTACCTGTAAGTTTAGATACTGAAGAATTAGTTTTGGAATCTGAATTACCTGAAAGATTACAAGAATTAAATAATAAAACACAATATATAACTATAAGTGATAATATAACTGAAATTCCTGAGATAAAAATTGATGAAATAAGAGTGAAAGGTGTTAATATGAATAATGAATTAAGTATTACTTCAGGAGTATCACCACATGAACCCATAATGAATTTCTATAATGACAAGTCTGCAACATGTTATGGTCATTTAGTTGCTACAAATGTAAATTGGACTAATAAAACAGATATAGAAACTTTACAAAATAAAACTAAGAATATAAATACTGATGGAAATTCTTTGAATAATATTACTTCCATTAATGGTATAAAAATTGGTACCCCACATGCATTTAATTTTAATTATTGGACTTATTCACCTTATATTCCTGTATGTAATGCATTTAGTGGAGCTACAACAATAGGGCATACATTATTCTTTAAAGATGAGATGGGTGATGACTATGCAGGAGTAATTTTAACTTGTAATGCTAGGGGTCAACTTGAAATTATGGGTAGGTTTAGTGCTGATATGTATAAAACAGATGTAGGATTTGCACTAAGACAATATAAAAATACATCAATGAAGTTTATGAAATATGATGATGAAACCAGTATGCTTACATTAAATTCATTAGATGATACTGCTACATTTTTAGGTAATGTAATAGCACCTAATATAACTACTATAGAGAATAAAACACAAAATATTGATGCAGATTTGAATAACATATATTTTAATTCCACTGTTCAATTTAATAGAATGAAGATTCAAAATTATTCTACTGTTATAGTGGATCATAATGAATCTCCTATTATGGAAATATTTAATGATAAAAGAATTGAATTCTTTGGTCCTATCAGGAGTGATTATTTAGATATGCATTTTGGACTTGTACAGGGTATTACTTATGACATGGATAATAATAAAACAATAATTAATCAACATGTAAAAGTAAATGGAGATATTGAAGCTAATAATTTACAGGGTATTACTTATGATGAGGAGGTGTATGAAGAACCTGCTACAAGAATAAATCATACTTTAATTGTTGAAGGATATGTAATATCTGAAAATATTTATATTTTGTCTCTTAAATGTACCCCTCTTTTATATATTCCTGAAGATCAAATTTTATATATTGGCAATAATGTAAACATTGATGGTTTATTAAATGGTAATAGAATTGGAGCTCCTGACATATTTGCATATAATGATGTTACACCATTTATACCAATTGTAAATTCTAATGGTATTATTGAAGTTGGTAATAGAATAGATTTCCACAGAGCTACTGAAGAGGAAGATTTCTCCACATGTCTTACTAACAATGCATTAAATCAAATATCTATACAAAACACCAATGGTACCACATTTGGTAATCTAGAATTGAGTGGCTTAACAATACGACCTTCTAGTAATCATAGTTGTAGACTAATAGCAAATACTGCAAGTAATTTATTATGGTATAATAATTCTGGTGTTAATACATGGGTGTGTGATGCCACAGGTACTACAGAAAGGTGGTCAGTTACAAGGGATAATGCTTTAGCTGCATTTACAAGAACAACAGGAATGACCTATACTGCTGCTACTACAGACCCTGTTAATCCTGCAAATACAAACTTTGCACATAATATTACTTCTTCTGAATGTTATAGTGGTAGATATCATACATGGGGTACAAGTTCATTACCTATGAATGCAGTGTCAAATTCTTCATCATGGGGTGCAATAAGAATTGTAAGGACAGGTTTAGCACAAAATACACCTTGTGGGTTCCAATTTGGTAGAGGTAATGATTCCACTACTATGCCAAATAATTATTGTGCAATATATTATGTATCTCCAACAGCAGATATATCAAAAGGTGAAATAAGAATTGGAACAGAAAAAGAAGCAAATACTTCATCAACTAATTGTATTACATTTGATACAGACACTAAAATTACAAAATTCCCAGCAAATATTACAGCTCCTAATATCACAGGTATTGCATATAATAATAATTTCTTATTACAATCATCAGATTACACAACAGCAACAGTAATAAATAATCACATTCAAATTGATTTAACAAGTGTAACATATAAAGCTCATTTAGGTATGAGAATACATAAATATGATCTTGCTAATGATCAGGAAATGATGTTTCAACTAGGTAAATCAAACACAAGAGCAATAAGTTTCGTATATAGAAATACTGATTCAATAGATAATTCACAATATAGACTTGATTTTGCTGGTAGATCTGCTTACATTTGTAAGTATGGAGCTACAAAAACAGAGCATGAAATAAGAGGAAACTTAAAAGTATTTGGAACAATAACAGAAAATGCAAGCAAAACAATTACTCATTATACAAAATATGAAGGTAATATAAAACTTGGTTGCTTTGTGGAAAATACTGGTAAGATATACAGAGATGAAGAATCAACATTATCACCATATGAGGATTGTATTACAATAGTTAAACAATCATTAGAGTATAATAATAATATTATTGGTGTGTGTACTGAAATTATTGATGAAGAGTTTTGTAAGTATGCTACTCATGGAGATGTTTTAATAAAATGTGAATCAGCTACTTACACACTGGGAGATATACTTATACCATCACATAATGGATATGCAAAGAAAGCCAATAATATGGAAATAATTGATGCTATGACTCATATGATACCAAGATTAAAAGTTACTTCAGTAGAAACAGAAACTTTAGATTCTGAAACTGTGTGTGCTTTTATTTCTCTCTAAATCACTTTAATTTTAATTCTACTTTTAATTTTTTTATTTCTAATTAAACAATGAGTAAAGGAGTATTTGACTACATAGGTGGAATTAAGGATAAAGTTGCTGACTATAGTAAAGTAAAAAGACTAACAGCAGAAGAACAACACCAGTTAAAAGATTTGGAAGCACAAAGAAGAGCAATTAGCCAACAAATTAGAAAAATAGACCCATCAAAAGATACATCAGGTAAGAGAGTTGCAAGGAGAAATAAGGCAATGGAACAATTAATGAATTTATCAATGATGAATAAAGAATTAAAATCTGTTGGGTGGATGAATTCAGGGGAATCAGTTGAGATAACATTTAATGAAGATAGAAATAAACCATTAGGCAAACAAAAATATAGGGGTTGGGCTTATGATGCTAGTAGGGATATTAGTGGTGATGGTATACCTGATGTTATTATTTATGATGAATCTGGAAGTGTAAGGGGTGTTAATGGTAACACAATAAGAAAATCAAGATATCCAGAAAGACAATTATACACAAGAGAAAACCCAGATATGAGAGATAGGAGAGCTGTAAGAGATCCAAAGACTGGAAATCCTGTTAATTTTGATGTTGATGAAGAAGGTAATAAGATTGCAGGAACTGAAAAATATATTACAAAGAATAAATTTAAGAAAGATGTTTTATATAATATTGATGTTGATTGGGATAATGGTACTGCTGAATATACACATGATTATGCTAAGAAGAAGATTAAATTAACACCATTTAAGAAATTCAGCAATATCATTATGAAACATTATTGGACAGCTCTAAACAGTGGTGATTAATTGAATGAAATACCTAAACATCTTAAATCTTTGTTCTACATTAAATTAAAGGCTTTTGCTTGGGAATATATGAAATATTGGGCTGCATCTCAAATTATGAAGGCAGATTATCCAAATGATAAAGAAGAAAGAAAATCATTCGAGAAACAACCACTATTTAAGCAATCTCTTGAACAGTTAATAACTGAAATTTTAGCTACTAACATAAATAAAACATTCAATGAGTTCATGCCTGTATATAATGCAGCCAAGCAAGCAGTTATTGAAGGTGAACACTATTATAACAAGAATGAAGCAATTGAAGGATATGACCCAAGAGGTGAAGAAGAATAAAAATAAAATGTGTTAAACATTTAATTAAAATATATTTTTAGATTGTGTTTAATACCTTATCAAGACATATATGGTAATCATCCTTAAGTGTATTATATGCAGTGTTATACATTAATTTCATATCTCTGCTCTTAATTTTAATATTCTCAATATCTAAATATAAAGATTCCTTAATTTTACATACACAACCACCATTAATTTGAGGTGGTAAAACATTAATTGTTACTTGGTCACAACCTAAGAATTTGGAAATAATTAATTGTAAATCATTAGTTGTAAATATAATTCTCTTAGTTTGATCAATAATATTTGCTAATAAAGCATAATCATTAATAGTTAACAAATTAATACATAACTTATTAAATAAGTCAATGAATTCAGGATTAATACTAACTTTTTCAATTTCATTATATGGGTTTGGTTCTATAAATGTGGAATCCTTTGAGTCTGTATTAATTGTTATATTATTGTTAACAACTGGATTATTATTGTTATGTGTACCTAGTGCACCTAGTGCTAAACTGCTTACAGTTCTGGCTATACTCATTTTAATTGTAAATAAAAATAAAATTTTAAATATTGTTAAATGGAAGAATTAGAACTTGAAAAAGTTATAAGCAATTTAAATGAAGCTAATGAAAAATTGGAGAGAAATATTACAGATTCTGTAAATAGATGGATTGCAAATTATACAGTTATACATGACAATACTTATCCAAATGAAAAATATTGTATATCTATTGATTACACAAGAGATTTATTATATGATTTAATTAATTATTTCAAATATTTAGAAGACTAGTTTTCAACTTGTTGAAAATTTGATTCTGTGAATCAATAAAAGGGTAAGCAGGCACCATTTTGTTGGACTCTCATTTTTGTATGTACACCAGACAATGCAGTTTTAAAGGTTTGTAATTTATAATATCCACTTCCTTTACACTGTAAAGTTGTGTTAATACCTGTTACACTACCACCATTATTAACAATATTTAAATAATCTTGTTGAGTTATATTTTTGTTTTGTTTCAAGCTTACACCTTTAGCCTTTAACTGTGCTTCATCTTTTTTACATGTAACTACATTATTCCATACAGTATAACACTTTGGACATAATGCGACCATATTATCACCACCTTTTTCCAAACAGAAACCAAGTAATTTTTTCTCATTTAATTTTCTTTCTTTAATATCTTCAATGCTTTCATCTGGTAAGAAATAATTTTTATACTTATAATAAAATTCAGCATCTTTCAAACAGTATTCAAATCCTTGTGTATATGGTTTATCTGGGTTACCAGAAACAGCCCAATACATTGAATCAGTATCACCCTCTATGAAATGTATTTTTTCAGTATCAACACACTTATAAATAAAATCATAAATGAATGTTAAATACCAAACTTTTGCTACATCAAGAGTTGCAAAGCCTACATGTAAAGGAGTTTCACACTTATAAGAATCACTTTCAATATTTACCTGGTATAAATCATCTGCAAGTTTTCTTTCACTCCTGAAATTCTCCATTTGGTGATTTGTTAAAGTTTGGTTAGCTGTACATAATTTAATTTTGTTATAATGTGATTCATTTAAAATATTGTAACCATATGAACCATTTAAACTTATTTTCCTCATCATTTCAACACCTTTATTTAACATTGCTTCAACTCTTTCACTCATTAAAGTTTTAGCAAAACCATTAAATTGGTCATGACCTGTAAATATCATTACTGATTCTATATCTGTAATCTGAAAATCAAAATGGTCAACAAGAAACCATAAGTAATAACAGAAAAAGCAACTGAATTCAGTAATTTTACTCAGATTAGTTAACTTATATTCTTCCTGATCTGTCTTACTCTTAATTGAAGTCATATAATCATACATAAAGTTACCTAATGTGGTTTTATTTGTTTTAATTTGTACATTTCTTATAATTGGTGGGAAATCAGCAACTTCATTTAATCTGTGTTGTGGTATTGAACCTTTTACTACTGCAAAGAATATTTTACTTCTATCATTAATTATATCTAAACCTTGAGTACCTTGTAATATATCTGTGCAACTACCAGGCATTAAGAATTTGCCATAAGGATTAAACTTATGTGGTTCTGAACTGTAAGATGATGGGTATAGACTATTAGCATCATAACCAAAGCAGTGAGTAACTATATTATTAGTATCTCTATTCTGGAACTTCTTACCATCATAAAAGAATTTGTTAATCTTAGTTTCTCCCTTAATATTAACTCTATGTAATACATTGCTAAGACCACCAGTAATATGCTTTCTTAATGTATCATGAACATATTTATGTGATTTATCAATTGTAAATGTAAGATTATTATAAATTGCATATCTCCTCAATTGTATCATTAACTTTCTTTCTTCTTTTTCTAAGTTTGAGATATAACAATTGCAATACTCACAACATGGTTTTGTGTTGTCTAAACTATGACCCTTAGAGTTATTAATTCTGTCAAGAGTTGGTTTTTGACTAGTGTTATTAAATTTACTTTTACAAATGTAACATTGAGTTTTAAATAAATTATAAACAGTCTTATAATCATTAACAGTAATATTATCTGTTGTTGGTCTGTTTTTATTTTCATCTTGCTTTTTATATGAAAATACTTTTCTCCTGTGATCATCTATTGAGTAGGATAAAGTAGTATCATTATCAATTGGATAATTAGCATTGATATCAAAATTATCATAGCATGATATATACATATTTGCACTGGCAAAAGCAGACAAAGACATATAATTTAATGTATCAATTCCAAATTTCTTATTATCATTAATGATAAAATCAATACTTGGTATCATAATTTGAGTATCCTGAATATTATATTTTTCTAAATATTGCCAATGGTTCATTGTTTTCATATCTTCCAAATAACCATTATATTTATCATCTTCAATATTTGAATTTGTTAAAGATGAATAGAAACATTCTTTTGGTAATGGTTCTTTGGAATTTAACACTGTTAAATATTCTTTTTTACCTGTGTCAATCATTGATTCATATTGATAACAACCCTTTAAATTCTTTATTCCTCCAAATTCTTCAGCAAATTTTTCCAATGTACTACCAGCACTATAATTTAATGCATCAACTAATTGAATATAATAATCCTTTGTGTCTCTTTTATATACATTAATTGCCTTATATTTAGTACTACCACCAATTATTTTAGCAATTCTATATTCTTTATTATGTAAGTTGTTGAATAAAAAGTTGTCATCAAATTTACCAGAGTTAAAACCAAATACCTTTACACAGTCATATACCTTCATTATCTTTTTGTAATCAGGTATGGGTTTGAGACTTATTAAATGTCTGTGTTGTTCAATATTATATTCCTTAACTATTTTTGCCTGGTTAAATAATTCTTTCATAAATAAAGTAATAAAATCAGTTTGTCTAATATCATAATAAAAGGAATTAATTGTATCTGTTTTCACTGACATAGCTACACTTAGAGGATGTAACTTACTTATTATAACAGTGCTATCAGTAATTTTATCATTTAATACTTCTTCATATGTTTCAAAATCAAATGTAATATATCCTTGTATTGGTGTGTATAGTGGTGAACCTCTGATATCAATTAAGTCATGAGCTAATAAGTGTTTAAATAAAGGTTGTCTATCTAATTGCTTTAAGAATGGTTTTGTTGCTGTAAGCTTTACTTCTTTCTGCTTTTATATTGAACATGTTTTCATATGTTTCTGCATTTCTCTAGTAGTGTGTATTCTGTCTCTTGTCCTATTGGATAAACAGAAAGAATTACAATTTGGACAAAATATTATTCCAAGTGCTTTTTCTACATTATGAACATACATAACATGACTAGTTGGTTTACCTGATATATTTAATCCTGTATAGAATAAAAAATTAATGAATCTATTATTCTTACTAGTAATAATATCTTCTTGGTGTTGGAAAGTTTCATTTTCATAAATGTATTTCCTTAAATTAACTTGATAATGATTTAAGAAATCATTTAATTCATGAATGTTAAACCCTGGATAATTCTTGATAAAATTGGTTGGATTAGCTTTAACATCATAATATTCAAATATCATTTCTTTAACATTACTTAATAATTCGTTACTAATTTTAGTTTTTATATTATTAATACCACAATAGAAACATACCCACCAACATAAATTATTTTCATTTGGATATGTCACAATATATTTATTATTCTTAATTTCATTAGGTAACTCAATATCTCCTTGTATGTGTTCTACCTTTAAGCAAGCAACTACCATATTAGTAATACAAATGTATCTTGTACTACTATCTTCATGTAACTTTTCAAAATTACTTCTTATTAAGCTTTCAACATATTCAAGGTAATGTAATAATGTTTCTGGTACTTGTGTAATGACTTGTGATTTCATAGATTTTTGTGTGTAATCCTTATTAGCTCTTTGATGGCTATAAGTATATACATTATTTGCAAACTTCTCAACAGTGTGACCAAAAGCAATTTGTATTTTAAACATGTTATGAAATCTTAAATTCTCTTTCACAATCTTTTTAATATCTTCCTTTACTTGTTCCAAGCTGTAAACTCTCCTCCAGTAATAATTTGTTGGTTCATTAATTGTCTTTAATTCATTCTCGAATTTAATTGGTTTTCTTAATAATTTATCATGAGCTTTTAAGTCATGTGGTATGGTGATCATCAAAGCTTTTTCATATTCATGCTCTTCAATTTCTTGTGTTGATTCAATATAACTAGGTGCTTCTATTTGGTATACATCAGGTATAAATTCTTCTCTTTCAGATTGGTAATATATTTCCTCTTCTGGTTCTTCTTGCTTATAACAAAAGTAATCAATAAATGATTGTTTTATTTTCTTTGGTGTGGTAATTTTTGGTTTATATTCTTCATTTAATATTGTTTGTGCTCTGTCTTCAATTACTTTTATCCTGTTTTTATCTAATTTCTTCACTGGTAATTCTTTAATATATGATTTATTTATTACCTGTTCAAAGTTCTTTATTCTATCGGGATTTAATTTATTTACTGTTAATTGTTCTTTCTTGTATGGTTTTCTTAAAATATTCTTAATTTCATTTTCAATTTCTTCCTTTTTAACATCAACAATAAAGAAGAAATCATTATTGATTTTATCATTATTTGCATTAAAATACTCCTTTAATGCTTCTCTTTTTATGTTATCATCAACATCTTTAACAAGTTCATGATTATATAATATTGATGCTTCACCTATAAAAGGGCTATCTATAAAAGGAATTAAGTAAGTATTATTACTCATATATTCAGTTACATAATCATGGTATTGTTGTTTTGTTTTACCTTTAAAAGGTAAATTCAGTGCACTTATTATTTCTTTATACTCTCTCACTGTTCTCATTTAAGCAGAGATAAAAATTTAAATTTAGTTTTTAAAATCATGAGTAATTTAAATTGAAATCTGATGAAAAAAAAGTGCTTGGTTTCTAAACTCATTTTCAACACTTTTTCAACATTGGAAACTCACGAGTTTTAAAAATGACTTTTTAAATTTTTTTCTTTTTGGCTCCCCTGGGTGACAACTCTATACTACTCACACCAAAGACAGGTCGTATCTGGCGATTCAAAAGCTCTTAGTAAACATCTTTTTTACTATTCTTAAACATGCTCAGTAAGACCGTCTCTTCTGCTGCTTTAGGTATGCTTGGAGGACTAGGAAGTTCTACCAACAATACACCTACAGTAAACAACAACATTACCATCAATACAACTCCCTCTGATGAGAAGTTCATTGAACCATCACCCTATGAACAGATTGAGCCTTCAGCTATCAACCCTCAGTTCATTGATCTCTTCAACCGTCTCTGTATCAACCTACTAACAGTTAATGATTACAAGTTACTAGCCAACATCGTTGACCAGTCCAAGAGGATCATCTTCTGTAGTAGTGACCTTAAGATATTGATATCAGTATTCATTGGATGTAAAGTCGATGATGTCACTATCAATTTATTACCCTTGGATGTTTCTTCTGGTTGTCTCTGTAAACACATCCCTTCCATGTACCAAGATGTAGAGAACATTAAGATCAAGGAACGTGACTTCAAACTCATGTACAATACAGCTTTCAACACCCTTAAGGATGTTTACCATGTCTGTATGGACCGAGTTATTGCCTAAGCCAAAAATATATTTGCTCAGATGTTGTCCAAGTACTCCTTCATCAGTTCTATTGCATTCTTATGCCACTGTGCCTTTGTTGTATCTCTCAGTTTAGGTACTTTCAACAACAACCATGTCATGTGGGGGATGTATTGTAGACTATCTCTACCGAAGTTATCAATGAGGAGGTTAACAACATCTTGTAGAGGTAAACCAGTAATTTGAGAAACTGAATGAGTCTTAAGAACATGGCAGTACTCTTTAACTGTTTGGTGTGGTATATCATAGTTCTTCATCGTTACAGTAGACTTAGAGTTTAACATGGCGTTTGCCGAAACTTCAAACTGATGACTCATTAGCTGTGATACTAGTGGAGAGATCTCTTTTGGAGATGGAGCCCAGTCATTGACTGGGAAGCTTACTTGTTTTTTACTGCACCGATTTTACGCATTATGAATTCTGGGAAGGTCATATTTCTCTTGTGGTTGTAAGCCCATTCCTCCCAAGCTTCTCTGAATGGATAATCGTTTTCACTATACCCAGCACCTGTCATTGTTTGTTGATAGAACCTATATTCATCTGGTGCTCTGTTCCTCCTTGTAGCTTCTCTTTCTTCACCTCTTTTAGGATCCCTTGCGAGATCAGGTCTTACATACTGGATTTCTTGGTTTCTAATATCATCAACTAATTCTCCTAATCCATTTGACCTACCTCTCTTATAAAGGTTTGCAATCCTCTTGCGTCCAACTAATGTGTTCTCTCTACCATCTTCTGCATATTCTTTCACTATGTAGTGATATGTATTTTCTAACAGGGTTGCAAGCTCTGTGAACGGTCCACTTTGTACACTTTCTAGGAGTTCCTTGACTCTATTAGATTCACTAACTATATTGGCGAGACTAATAACAACATTATGCATATGATCAGCATACCCAGGATAGATCTTTTCAAAATTCTTAAATGTCTTAGTGTTATCTTTTCGCAACTGCTCATAAGCCTCATCACCATACTCACCTTCCAATATCAAGTTAGCCATTACATCAGCGAGAGCGTTCTTTTGTTCATCATTGGATCCTTCTCTGAACGATCTCAGTTTAAGAAGCATAAAGCCATGGGTTGTAAAATGTTGAGATAAGGCTGCTGCTGCCATACCAGGAAGAGCATTAAGGTCTTTAAAGTCTTGAGGGTTACTAGATTTCGACATCAGAATAAAAGGCTTGGCTACATATTGTTGCCACACCTTCTTCAGATCTGGTTTAGGAATCTTATCTTCATGTTGATCATAGTAAGCCTGTCTTGACTTCTTATATCTTACAGCTTGTGGGAACATATACCCTATGTTTCCATCTTAATCCACTTGTATACCATTTTTCCATTCTCCTTGAGTAATGTTCTTTCTATCACGTGATGTTGGGTTCTTGGAGTAATAATCATCGCGTATTGGTTTGGCAGACTCTTTGACTCCCCATCCATTAACCTTTCTAATGAGACCCTCATCATCATACACTAGTACTTCAGGGACATTATCATTATCAAGATCTTTGGACTCAACCCTCCAATCAGCCAACTTCTTTTCCTGTAGATAGGCCTGAGCTGATGGAACAGTAGATGCCCATCCTGAGAAAGTAACATCTCTATTACCATCAGTACCAACAATGCCTGTCAATCTCTGGATATACTTGAGATCATCTTCAGCATCTGTTTTCCTCTTCTTGGCAGCTGTTTCACTTCTTTTCACAAGCCCCTTCCGCATTTTCAACATCTTAGCAAGCTCAAATTGGTCGTTAATACCATATTTCTTAAGTGCTTCTGCCAATGGACCTGGTCCCAAATCCTGTTGTCTATTTAACAGATCAACAACATTGGCTTTCTTAAGCTTGTCACGTAGACTCATTTCTAAGGTAGTAAAAAAAGTCCCCTACTGTTCAAACTATACTGTGTGCACATGTATACACAATACGTGTACGTACACACGGGCACACATGCGTAGGCGCATACGCGTACACAAACGCCTGCGTTTACGCACATGTGTGCACGTACATATAAAACCTAGCACTGTTATCACACCTCTTTAAAGGGTAAACAACTAATGACTTGTCTTTTACTATCATGGGTAGTGTATCTTGGTCAGCAAGTATGCCGCCGACTCATCCGGTGTGGAGATCCATGAGGGGGTGTCCATGGACTTGTAGCAATAGTTGACGTGGCGAGAGGTACCTACGAATTAAACCGAATTGATTAACTAGC
>Ga0209639_1002866_pt1 | contig 12479 bp, 13 predicted proteins | sample EPASupsiteHSE605_FD_187268 | JGI IMG/M metagenome (GOLD analysis project Ga0209639, IMG submission 187268) | Bioremediated contaminated groundwater from EPA Superfund site, New Mexico - Sample HSE6-05 (SPAdes) (version 2) | ecosystem: Environmental > Aquatic > Deep subsurface > Groundwater >...
CCGCCGTAATCGAGATGGGCTTCGGCCACGCCATCCGTGCCTGGGTCGCAGGGAGCGCCGGTCAGGGCCGTGCAGATCAGCCGCTCAAGGCCGCGCTCTGAAGTGTCGGTGGTCATGCCTCGGACCCCTCGAGGCCGGCGTCGAGATCGGCCGATACGTCCTGCTCCTCGTCAGCCGGTACCTCGAAGTCGTCGAGCGTCGTCAGCTCGTCCGCCTCCTCGGAAAGACCTGCAGCGAGCTCACGCACATCGAGCTTGCCCGTGACGACGTCTGCGATCAGGCGGGTGCGGAACTCGAGGAGGAGGTCGATCTCTCGATTAACAGAATCGATGACGGAGTCAATATCCACAATCGACGTATCGATGTGGTCAACGATTCTGTCTTGCTCTTCTCGGGGTGGGATCACAACAACCAATGACTTAATCTCGCTGACATTGATGCGGTTGAAAGTCGAGCCGATCAGCACGAGAGATAATTGTCGCCTCATTGCCTCGCTGTGGAGGAAGTGGTTGAGAAAGCGATTATTTTCTGTTCGAGTACGAATTAGGCAGACGTCTTGGCCCATCGCGAACTTATCATCGCTAGTAACAATTGTAGCTGCGCCAACACAGACATTCCTACAATAGATGAGGTCTCCCTGCCTCGGCTCTCGACCCCCTGTAATCATATGCTCGATCCACTCGTCGGTGGTATGATTAGCAGTTGATAGATCCAACTCGAACTTTTGGGTCTCCTGCACACTCGCGAGCGGGACACCCTCATCGACGAATGGCACTGTGAGGTGCTTGCAATCTACCACTTCCCAGCGTCGACATAATTGTGTTACAAGCCAATGCTCCGGCACGTCGCCAAGCCACTCCACGCCGGAGGACCTGAGCTGGACGTCGGGATCGAGCCCCCGCGTGACGGCGCGGTGAATGATGGCCTGCTTCTCCTCGGTGAGGAGCGCGATCAACCTGCGCTTGGCCCGGATGGCCCGTTGGATTCGGCGGTCGCCGTGCTCGAGGAAGCGTACGATATCGGACTGCTCGGATAGAGGTGGGATACAACTGTAAATCTGTTTGAATTGCTCGATTCTCAAGCTCCATTGATCGGATGAGATACCGTAAGACCAGCGTTCTGCTTCCTTCGCGAATAGCGGCGTTCGTAGGAGATAGTGAAAGTATTCTGGATCAACTCCTTCGGATGGGCGAATGACTACATAAGCCGGACTTACGATACCGTGGTAATGCGATACGCCGACAGCTCCCTGCCAGGCTCTCATTTTATTATAAACAATATCGCCGGGTGAAACAAATTTGTAATTCGATTTATCACTGTTGGATGAATCCTTTTTCGAGCTGTCAGCAAGAAGCATTGATTGACGAATAACCCCTCGATTGATGGTCACAGAGAGCATTTCGGCATTTTCATTGTCTCGAACTTTAACCTCTTGAAACAATACCCGATTCGGAAGAATCGCCCAATGTCTCGGCACCTCCCCGAGCCACATCGCTCCGGAGTTCCGGTAGGCAGGATAGGGTTTCAGGTCGTGGATCATTGCCCCCTCTCATTTGCAATGACACGAACTATCCGTACACGTGCCGAGGCTCGGTTTACTACGAATTTATCTTCCCCAGTTTGGCTCATCCATTCAAAGAATCGCTGAACCCCGTGTCGAGTCGTCGATTCGTCACGGCAATTGACAATGAATGCAATCTGCACCTTCTGAATATTGTCAGCGACAAATACACCGAAGGGAGCGCTCACTATCGTAGCGTCCGGAAAACCAAGTAGCTTCATTGCCTGGGTCTCGGTTGCTGTTTTATGGCAAGCGATGATATGCACCGGGCCCCGGCGTCCTCCGCCAAGGAAACTGACCAATTCATGGTCTTTGAGGAAGGGTTGGCCGACCATCTCCTTCGCCGGGCCTACACTGATAGCTGCTGGTATCGCATTTGGCACGAACAGGATCCTTTTCCCATCAAGAATTCCAACAACGTTCTCACCGTCAGCGATAGTATCTGGGCGTTCACCTAAGGCCTTTTTTAGAACTTGGCACATTTCGTGATGCCGTGCATCGAAATCGAGACGGCTCCAATCAAGTGCCTCTCCACTGTGAAATTTCCCTTTGCTTACTTCTCGCACCCCTGCTTGGGCAAGTGCAATTAATGCGTCATGAACTGCCTCCTTAACACGGGCCTTTAACTCGTCGATTGTTGTGACAGCCCCGCCTCGGAACAACTTCTGCTTCTCAATATATGCTTGAAAACGCTGATTACGCCTCCCCTCCGGTGAATCTGTGATGGGAACATTCCCAAGAGAGATAAGTCGTATCTTTCCGGGGGCCTGTGATAGCCCGGCCATCAGTTCCGCATGGCAGATACCAAGTTCCCCGGAACTCTGAGCCCACCCAGCATTCCCATTACAGAGAACGATCAGGATATCGCATTCTTTAACCGCGTTTAAACAAACCTCCCAACTATCCTCAGTGCCGGCTTGTGGTGCGGTATCCTCGTTGATCCAAACCTCGAATATCTGTTTGTTAAAAATTGTAAGAGCCTCAATCTCCCCCTTTAACTCTCTGCGGATTTCAGAAAGTGGCCTTCCCTCTCCGTTTACAGGGAATAGATCATTGCACCGACTCGAAATCATGACCCGAATCTTTGATGCTCTAGGCATTGCTAACGCCCTCCGCCGATGACATCCTCAAGCAGACCCTCGCTCTCCTTTTGCACGGCCAGAATCTCGGCCCGGATCTCCTCAAGCGTCCGCATCGGCGCCGGCCTGTAGAAGTACCGGTTGAAACTGATCTCGTAGCCGATCTTTACGATCTCCGGGTCGAACCAGGCGTCCGGCGCGTACGGCAGCACCTCGCGCTCGAGGAAGACCTCGACCCCGCCGGCCTCGAGGAGCGGCACCTGTTCTGTATCGCGGAGGTCGGGGTCGGGCTCGTACTCCACGATAGCCGACCGGCCGTCGATCGTGGTCGCGAAAAGGCCATGGAGCGGATCGGCCTCGGCGCCCCGGCCTTTGACCTTCCGGATCACCGGGGGCGCGGCCTCGTCGCGCTCGCAGGTCTGCTTGAGCGTCTTGATCTCTTTCGGGCTGTAGGCCCGACCACCATCGACCCCCTTCAGACGCAGGGGGCGCTCGACCGTCACCTTCCGATAACCGAACGCCTCGTTCGGAAAGACCTTCGACTGCTCCGTCTCCTCGAACGCGAGGAAGGCGTCGGTCACCCGCTGACAGTCCGCCTCTGACAGCTGGCAGTTCTTGGAGCCGAGGTTCCTCCGGAGCGGCTTGTACCACTGCGTCGCGTCGATCAGCTGCACCTTCCCCTTCCGGTGCTCGGGTTTCCGATTCGTCAGGACCCAGACGTAGGTCGCGATCCCCGTGTTGTAGAACATGTTCAGCGGCAGCGCCACAATCGCCTCGAGCCAGTCGTTCTCGATGATCCAGCGGCGGATATTCGACTCACCCTGGCCTGCGTCGCCGGTGAAGAGCGCCGAGCCATTGTGGACCTCTGCGATCCGGCTTCCGAGCTTCGTCAACCGCTTCATCTTCGAGAGCATGTTCGCGAGGAAGAGCATCTGGCCGTCGCTCGACCGGGTGATGAGCAAGAACTCGGGGTCGCCGTCGTGGTCGATGACGAAGCGGGGATCCTTGATCCCTGTCTTGCCCCCCATCCGTTCGAGGTCGCCTTTCCAGCTCTTGCCGTATGGAGGATTCGAGAGCATGAAGTCGAACTCGCGCGATGGGAATGCGTCGTTCGAGAGCGTCGAGTACTCCGGCCCGCCGACCAGGTTGTCCGCGGCGTCGCCCTCGCCCTTGAGTAGGAGGTCCGCTTTCGCGATGGCGTACGTCTCCGCGTTGATCTCCTGGCCGTAGAGGTGGGTGACAACCTCCTTGCCGCGTTCGCGGGCGATCTGCTGGAGCGTCTCCTCGGCCACGGTCAACATCCCACCTGTGCCGCAGGCGCCGTCGTAAAGGAGGTACGTCCCCGACGGGATCGCGTCGGCGATCGGCAGGAAGACCAGCCGCGCCATCAGCTTCACTGCGTCGCGCGGGGTCCAGTGCTCGCCGGCCTCCTCGTTGTTCTCCTCGTTGAACCGGCGGAGGAGCTCCTCGAAGATCGTGCCCATCGCGTGGTTGTCGAGGCTGGGCAGGCGCGGCGTACCATCGATGCCGAGCACGGGCTCAGGGCTCAGGTTGATCGATGGGTCGAGGAACTTCTCGATCAGGGTCCCGAGTGCGTCCGCCTTCGAGAGGCGCGGGATCTGGTTGCGGAACTCGAAGTTGTCGAGGATCTCCTGGACGTTCGGCGAGAAGCTGTCGAGGTAAGCCTCGAAGTCGGCCTTCAGCTGCTGCTGCGACGAACGAGCGCGGAGGTCCCGGAGCGTGAACTTCGAGGTGTTGTAGAAGGCCTGTCCAGCCGCCTTGCGGAGGCCGTGGTCCTGGTTGGTGATCCCGGCCCTGTCAAGCGCCGCCTTCGCCTCGAGCACGGCAGACTTTGTCGGCTCGAGCACGGCGTCGAGGCGCCTGATAACGGTCATCGGTAGGATTACGTCACGGTACTTGCCGCGCACGTAGAGGTCGCGGAGCACGTCGTCGGCGATACCCCAGATGAAATTGACGATCCAAGCGAGTTGTGGCTGGTCCATTCTCAAATCCCTGATGTGACGGTTTCTTTCCAGCGATGCTGCCCATTCGATGGCTCACGGGCCGTTGTTGTGTGAGAGATGGCGAACTCGAGCCGATCCCGGTACGCCTTCGCCTGAGGCACGACCTGATCGAGCTTTGCGCCCTGGCGTTTCATCTTGATCAGGACACGGCCTGGCCAGAGCATGTCCGAGAACTTCGCGGCGCCGGCGATCCCGAGCCGGTAATCGAAGGCCGTGCCGGCCGCGGTGACGCTCGCGTGGTCGAGTGCCCGGAAGATCTCCTCGAAAAAGGTCTGCGCCTCGCTCTTCTCGTCGCCCTTCAGTCCTTGCGCGAACGCGACGAACTCGGCGAGGCGTGTCTCGTCCATTCCGATCGTTGTAGTGGTTGCCGTCGGAGCCGTTATGCGTTGTGAACTGCGTCCGACGCCAGACGGTCAAATTGACCGATCGACCCTGCGGTCAACTCGAACCGTCTTCGCAACGGCCGAGGAGGGTGCCATATCAATCCGACGCCTCCGCGGCCCCGGCTTTCTAGCCCGCTTAGGATGCGTTTGTGCTCCATCGCGGCTTTCGGAACGGTCCCGGTCCGCCCGGATAGGTAACGAGCGCATGCCGCACGCGATACGCCCGCTGTCGGCATGCCGGTGTGCAGTACTTCCTCGTGCTCCGGTGCGCTCGCATCGGGTCATCGCAAACGACGCAGTGCCGCTCGAATCCAATTTCGGCCGCAAAATGCTTCAAAAACATGCGTTCAAGCTTCTTCGGAATGCAATAGTCTGGGATGATCTGGTTACGGTAAGGATCGCGAATTTCGTACAGTTTTGCCTTACGTGCGTTGTGCACCATCATTTCGGAATTATTCTCCGGATCCCTCGTCGGTGGAGAGCGTCTTTGGGCACTTGGCACTTGTGGGCAGTTATTTCCGGAAAGTTCCGGATCTCGTTTTCGCGAAGGATCGTAATGACGGGAAGTGCCCACAAGTGCCAACTGCCTGGAATCGCTCATAGCCGCTCCTGTCGGTCGCCCGATATCTCCTCGGCCTCAAGTTCGGCTGCCGTCTTGACTCGGACGCTGTGCCACATGCGACGGCCGACAACCTTGAATGGATGCGGTTCGATACCATGCTCCCGAAGGGCATTCGCGAAGCCTTTCCTCGACAGCGCCTCCTCGCTGCTGTCCCGACACCAGGCTTCGTATCTCTCATATAGATCAATTCTGTCAGCTAGTGCATCCGGTTCGCGAACGCACTCTTCAGCGAGAAACGGGCCGATAACGTCCATCGCGGCCTTGTGCTTCTTGGTAGATTCAATAACCGCCTCGGGTATTGTGATCGTGCGGCCGTACGCGTAGTACCGCCGGAGCCCCTCGAGCATCCAGACAAAGATGCCCTCACGCTCTTCGAGGAGGACCTTTTCGTAGTCGGGAATCCGTTGCTCCATCGGGATCTCGACGGTGAACGGCCAGAACAGCAACCGGCGCCAGATCGCGAACTCCATCCCCGTGACGGCAGGGAGCGGGTTTGTGACGAGGATGGTGAGATGGGTCGGCGGGAACCGTTCGATCTCGTTCGAGAAGAGGGCCCGCCCGACGAGCTCGTCGCCGCCCGTCATGGACTTGACGAGGGCCTCATTGAGCTTGTGGCCCCGCTCCGTCTCGATGGCGACGACGAGCCTCGCGCCCCTGAGCGCGAGAATCTCCGGGGCCACGGCCGTCTCTGTCCTCTTCACCATGAACACCGACGCGGCAGCCGTGGTGGCATAGTCGCCGAGGATGGTGCGAACAACGGTAACGGTAACTGACTTGCCATTGGAACCTCCGCCGTGCCAGATCGGAAAATATTGCAACGGGTTCCCCACGACGAGGCTGTACCCAAGTAGCTCCTGTATGGCTCGGATGTAGAGCTCGTTCCCGGCAAAGATGAGATTCAGGTGCGCCTCCCAGGCTGGGCAGAGTGCTCCGGGAACATACGCGACTCCGGCAACCTTCGTCAATAAGTCCTCCGGCCGGTGCCCTTCGCGGAACCGGCCCGTGTCGAGTTCGATGACGCCGTTTCGGACGCAGAGCAGATTGCCGTCAGCGTCGAACTCCGCGGGCTCGATGCGAATGGCGACATCGCTCTCGGCCATCGAGAGCATGGCGTTGATCTTGTTCGCGCTCTCGGACTCCCGAGCCCATCGCTGCCGTTCGGCTCTGTCGCCTTGGGAATAGAACAGCTCGACCTCGGAGTTGATGGCAATGGCCGTCTGCTTCGCGAGCTCGCGGACATAGCGGCCCGTATCGGCCCTCCATCGCCGCCCGTCCCACAGGTACCAGAGCTTCCGGGTGGCGCAGAACCTGGCCTTGTCCGAGTGCCGAAGGCTGAACCGCTTGCCGTTGCCGATATCGGTGCAGCTGAACCGTGCGCACGCCGCCGTGAGCGCGGCGGCTGCGAACATCGCCGTCTCCTCGGTGGTCGGTACCATCGCGGAAACCGCCGGATCGGAGACCGGAGGGGTAGGAACCGAAACCGGTGCCATCAGCCTGCCCCTGCCTGGCGAACGGCTGCGCGGACCTTCGCCTCGAGAGCGGCCTTGATGCTCCTGATGTCCTGGGCCTCGTACGGCATCGGCTGTTGGCTCTTGAGGTAGGCGAGATGGGCCTGCCGCTCGGCCTCGTCAACGGCGTACCCGCGAGCTCGCGCCGCGTCCTTCACCCGCTCCATCAGCTCCTTCGAGGCGAGGCAGCCGGGCCGTGCGTCGGAGCAGAGGATGATGCCACTCGCGACGGCGAGCGCGATGAGACCGTCACCCGAGCTCCTGCACCGATGGCAATAGAATGCATGGCCGTCGCGATGGACGGCCAGGTTGTTGCCGTTCCTCGAGCCGTGGATGGGGTGCGCGAATTTTCGCCATTCGCCGCTGGTCTCGGCTGTGGCGGGGATAGGCCAGATGTCGCCGACGGCGATACCGAGCATGTCGCCGAACGAGCTGCTGTGCGCTGCGGTGCCCGGCGCCGCGGGCTCTGTCCGGTCGGGTCCCTCCATCTCCCATCGGACGGCGTTCGCAAACGCCATCCATGCCGCTCGGGTGACGGTTGCGATGGGCTCGTCGGCGGCGATGGTATAGGGCTGCCCGGTAGTCGCGTGGCGAGAACCCGGACCGATGACATAACCCTTGGCGCTACGCGGGTGTTGTGCGAACAATTCGCCGAGGTGAACAGCCTCGCCGCCCGTCTCGGCATCGTAGAACACTCGCCGTCCGATGAGCGGCTCGCCCTCGATCTCAAGATAGAGGTGAACCTTCGGACGGCGCAAGGTTGACGAGCCGGACGCGACTGTGAAGCTATCGGGAAGTGCATCGATCGCACCGAGGCCCGCGAGCCGGGCGTAATCGTCGCAGTCGACAACAAAGATTCGCGAGCCTGGCCGGGCAAAGACCCCGTACGGGTGCCCGCGCGCCACATGCGCTTGAAGCCTGACGTGATCGACGGGGTAGTTGGCCGTCGCCGGCCACGCCCGCTCCATCGCGCCCTTCGAGCCCGACCGGACAAGGATGAACGCGAGGTCTGCTCGCTGGAGCTGCCACGGGATCCCGATGGGCTCGGCGGCTGTCATACCGCCCCTTTCCTGAGGGACTCTTTGTAACGGGCGAGCGCGGCATCTACCAGCTCACACGCGGATCGCCAATGGAACGGCACGAACTCCCCGCACCAGCCCCAGCGGACAACAATGTCGCTGGTGCCGGTCCCGGGGAAGCGGTGGCAACGGCAGACGTCTGTATCGAGCACTGGCTCAGCCCAGAAGCACTTGTCGCAGCGAGGAACTGCATCTTCACAGACCGCCTGGAAGACCTGGCGCTTTTCGAAGTTCGTCTTCGTGCCTCGCCAAGTCTCATTGATGCCGGTCATCGCCGACCTCCGCGACGGCTTCCTCGCGCTCGGCGAGCTCGGCCTTCAGCGTTGCCGCCGCGGCGAGGAGTGCCTTGCCGCTCGGGGGTTGCCATGTCGGGGCGGCCGCCCGGTCCTTCCATCCCCGCACCCGCGCCGCCGCCGAGATAGGGACAATCGCATCCAACGCGGGGATCTCCTCGATTCCGAGGGTCTGAAAGGCTTCGAAGCGGAGGAGAACGGCGATCATGATTCCCTGGGGAGTGAGCGCGACCGGGCTCAATCGGCCGGTGTCCTCGATCGAGGTGGCGATCTCCATCACCTTCGCTCTGTGCACCGGCCGTCGTGTCCCGCGGGTCTCGATCGCTGTCGGCGGGGAGGCGTCGGTCTGATCTCCACTCATTCGTTGTCCTCCTCGGCGTCCGGTACTAATCGCCAGATCCCCTCGCGAATCAGTTTCCGCGCCCATACCCTCTCCAAGGGTCCGAGGGTATCGAGCGTGTCCGAATGGATAACAAAGCCTTCGATGATCCGGCCGGAGGGGTTATCCGACACCGGGTTAAACATCAAACCGCCTCCGTCGTTCCAACGCCGGGGTGCCCTGGGGTGGGTGTGCCGCCAAGCTCGGCCCGCTCCAGGTCTTCGATTCTCTTCGTCAACGCCTTGGCCAACGTCTCGCTGAACGGGATGCCCAGCGCGATCGCCTTCGCCTTCAGGTCTGAAGGCAGGCTGACGTTCGTCGTCGATTTTACAATGGCTTGCATTGGCACTTGTCAGTAGGGCATATGCATCCATGACGATTACTTCGGATAACAGGCCCAGGGGTTTCTTTCCGGAAATAATCCCTAGAATCATTGCGGCTTTAAACCCCTGGGTATACCAATGTTTATCGTTTCTGTCGGCGATGCATATCCATGCAAAAAGCCTCGGGCCGCCGAAAACCGGGGGAACACCAGGTGATGGGTGAGACGCGCGTCGCGATCATCTGCTTCCTGTTCGATCAGGAGGAGGGCTCAGCATCCGAGAGCGATATCCGCGACTATCTGCGGGCCGAATACAATATCATCGAGCCGAAGGGCATTCGGACGCAGCTAAGCAAACTCGAAGATGCCGGGTTCGTCGAAAAAGAGAGCCGACAGGGCTTGTCGACCTGCTGGTCTCTGCGGCCGACACACGAGCTCCTTGCTTGGTGTCACCGCACCCTTGAACCGGAGCGGTTCATCAGGATCTATCGCAGCCCTATCGGATCCAGGATTGCCGCCGATCAGTATAGACCCTTGACACGGAGAGACACCGGCGTGCCGGCGAGCGACGAGGTCAAGCAGCTGATGGCAGGATTGAATGCGTGGGCACTCTCCGCTATGCAGACCTCGCCTTCGGTCTGGGAGTGGTACACGCTCGGCGGTTCTGACGCCGTGATCGCGATCAAGCTCCTCATCGCAGAATTCTCCTTGAGCGCCGAGCGATCCTCGTATGCAGCGGAATCGATCTCGAGAAGCGAGGCACGGTACCACTACGAGATTGGGTATGCGGAACGCCTAAGCGAAGTCCATCTGGCCTGCATGGCGTTCGATGCAGTCAAGTATACAGAGGCGGTCGCGGCCGATATCCGCACGCTCCTTGCGGACCCGGTATTGGAGGAGGTGTTCGCCCCCGCCCTCCTTGTTCGCCTCCGCGGAATGGTGACTGTGGCGATGCGCGAGCATGCGCTTATGCAAGCGCTCCTTCCACCGGCAGAACCTACCTCGCGTGCACCTTCGGCCGAGAGGGTGTAACGGAGGGATGATCCGCATCCCGAATGAGGATTGTTCTACCGCTCGAACCGTTCTACAGGGCGCATGCTCCATCCAAAGTGGTCAGAGTGACCGATCGCCGGCTCCGGCCCTCCGTGCCATCGCTCGCCGCGCGGCCTCCTCGACCTCGGCACGGAACCCCGGGTCGCTCCAGATCTGGGCTTCGGCACTCCGCCTCTCGTCAACGGCCTCGCCCGTCAGCCCAAGGCCACACGGGCAATACCGGTCCGTTGGCGCGTTGATCCGGAAGCACCGGGGACACTGCCGGGGCTCGAGGCTCGCCCGTCGGCGTTTTCGATCCGGGGGCTCGACGCCGGCTACCCGGGCCATCTCGGTCTCGATGTCCTCGTCGGCCAGGTGGAGGTACGTTCCCATCATCTTGGTCGACTGGCTCCCCCACGCGATCCGCTTGATGATGGACTCGTTCGTGCCGGCCTTCACCAGGTTCGTGATCCGCGAGTGCCGCAGCAGGTGCGGCGTCACATGCTTCTCGATGCCCGCGCGCTTCGCGATCCTCCTGAGCTGCTTGGTCGTGCCGGCGTACTGGAGCTGTCGGTGCCGGCCCTCGGTCAGGAAGACGAATCCGTCCTCCGCGTAGGAGACGGGATAGTCGTTCCGCCACTGGACGAGGTACGGCAGCGCCATGATGATCGGAATCGTCCGGGGCTTCTTGGTCTTGAACGAGACCGTGATGGAGCAGTTCCACTCACTGAACCGGACCTGGCCCCAGCGGAGGGTCGCGATCTCGCCGATCCGGAAGGCCCCCTCGTAGAGCACGGCCACGAGCGCGCGGTCGCGTGAGTTGGTGCACGCCTCGATCATAGCGCGAACCTCGTCCTCGCTCAGCATCATCTCGGCCGTCTTGGTCACGGCATCGTAGGTCGCCGTCCTGATCTTCCGGATCTTCTCGATGCGGACGTTGGGCGCGTACCCGTTTTCGTAGAGCCACGTCACGAACCGCTTTAGGAAGTTCGTGTAGTCGGCTTTCGTGTTCGCCGTGTACCGCGGCGACCCGTCGGCCTTCGTCGCCATCGCGAGCGCGTCCATCCCGGCAAAAATGCCAGCCGTCGTCAGGTCGGCGAAGGGGCCGACAAACTCGCGCCAGCCGATCAGGGTGTACGCGAGCTTGAAGGCGCGGTCATTCGAGATGTGGGCCGTCGCCCGTGCCTCGGCGATGAACTCCCGTATCAGGTCGGCGTCAGTCTGCGTGATCCGGCGGTCGAGGAGCGCCCTGTCAAGGCTGCGATTCATGTAGGTTCGGACCTGGTCGTCGGTCTTGTGGAACCGACTGACAGGTGCTGTGGCCGCCAAGCTCATATCAGATTGTCGGGGGTCGGGGTATATAAAGAAATGCCTGAGATTCGAACCTTCTATGTAGAATTCCGGCCCTGGCCTAACGCAGAAGGCTCGCCTTCCGCATCTCCAATCTTCTTCTACGGACATTCTCGCCTTGAGCGGATTGCGTCCGTTGCCGTCTCGGTTTCCGTCCGGTAGTCCCAGAACCTCTACGGCCGAGCCGGCACGCCGGCGACCGTGCAAAAAATGGATTACCGGAGGGCCGGCAGGAGCTCGTCCTTCGCAAACCTGAGGAACTTCTCCTGCTCGGGCCCGGCCTGGTGGATCACGATCCGGCCGAAACCCATGCCGGAGACCTCTTTGATCTTCGCGACGAACTTCTCGATATCTGGGCCGCAGACGATCTTCTCGGCGACCTTGTCAGGCGTCACAAGCTGCATCAGCTGCTCGTAGTGGCTCCAGCTCGGGAGCAGCCAGTTCAATTCTCCCGGATAGGCGACGATCGGCCACCACGTGTACGCGATCTCCTTCGCCCTCGCCTCGTCCTCGTGGTAGCAGAACGAGGTCTCAGCCATGCACGGCTTACCCAGACCGCCCGCAGCCTTGAAAGCAGCCATGGCTGCCATGGCCATCTTCGGATCGGTCAAGACATGGATCAGCTGGTCCCCGGACTCCCCTGCCACCTTCGCCGCGATCGGCCCCATGCCCGAGACGATGATCGGCGGGAGCGTCTTCGGCAGTGAGAAGAGCCGGGCCTTCTCGACCAGGTAGTAGGTCCCGTAGTAGTCCGTGACCTCGCCCTTCCAGAGCGTCCGGATCACGTCGATCGCCTCCTTCATCATCTCGATCCGGACTGTGGCCGGCGGCCAGCGATCGCCGTAGA
>Ga0209639_1002868_pt1 | contig 12468 bp, 13 predicted proteins | sample EPASupsiteHSE605_FD_187268 | JGI IMG/M metagenome (GOLD analysis project Ga0209639, IMG submission 187268) | Bioremediated contaminated groundwater from EPA Superfund site, New Mexico - Sample HSE6-05 (SPAdes) (version 2) | ecosystem: Environmental > Aquatic > Deep subsurface > Groundwater >...
GTTTGGTGGTAAGTGGCAAGGATATCTTACTACACGATTTCATCTGTCAGCTACCGGAAAAATGGAGAACTAATCTCGAAGAATACAAAAGTAAAGGGATTGTTAGCTTTCAACTTCGCCTTGATGGACGTTACGGTGGCTTGTATCTACCATTAATCACCGCCGGTTTTAATTGTAAAAATGCAGAAATTATTCACAAAGAGACCGATACAAAACTGACAAATGTACAGTTTAAAGGTACGTACACAAATGGAGAATTTCGTACTCCGGTTTCACAGGTTCTTTATCTTCAAAGCTTTTCGGCAAATCTACCTTATGGGCAGATTTCAGGAAAGTTACGACTGAAGAACTTCCTAAACCCATATCTTGAAATTGAAACTTCTGGGAACGCAAAACTTGAAGAGGTTCAAAACTTCTTTAAAATCAAAAATATAGAGAAAGTTTCCGGAGTGGTGGAGTTTTCTGTTCAGTATGCCGGAAAAGCGCCAGCCAAGGTATATCAGCCCAAAGATTTTCTTCAGAGCAACTCTTCGGGTTTTATCAAAATCAGTAATGTCGGATTTAGCGCTCCATCATTTACCCGAAACTTTACCCAATTAAACGGTGACTTTAACTTTACAAACAATAATCTGGTAATTAATTATTTGAGTGGGCTATATGGCAATAGTGATTTTATTCTTTCGGGAAATCTTGAACAGTTTTTCACTTGGTTATTTGTGGAAAAGGAGCCATTTCATCTGAATGCAAAACTTACGGCAAATGAACTTTATCCCGAAGAATGGATCAAAGAAAGCGATATAAAATCCAATAAGCCCGTGCAATTTGATGTTCCTCAAAATCTTGATTTGAACCTTGATTTTGAAGTGAAAAAACTTGGGTTTCGTAAATTTGTATCTACTACTACCTCGGCCAATGTAGTAATCCGGAAAAGTCAGATAAAGATTACAAATCTGAAGATGAATACGCTGGGAGGAAATATTCAGGGGGTGGTTATGATTGATGCATCAACCGGAAACAATGTATTGATAAGCTGCGAAGCCAACGGAAAGCAGATTGATGCCCGTGAAGCGTTCAGGGTTTTTGATAATTTCGGACAGAAATCATTGAATTACCAATATTTGGAAGGGAAAATAGATGCACAGGTAAATTTTGCTGCACTCTTTTCTCCTGAGTTAAAAGTTTATTCCAAAACGATTGTAGCTCAGGTGCAAACAAAAATAAACAACGGGAGATTAAAGAACTATCCTCCTATGCTCAAGCTTTCGAAATTTATTGATGCCAGCGAATTGCAGGACGTACGTTTTGCAACTCTTGAAAACCGGTTCGATGTCCGCAATGAAGAAATCCATATCCCCGAAATGGAGATTAGATCAAATGCAGTAAATCTCAAAATCTCAGGAGTTCATAAGTTTAATAATGTTATTGAATATTACCTTCGTATTCGTTTGTCCGACTTGCGTGGTAAAAGATATAAAGAACATCTCCGTAAAGAAGAGGAAGAATTTGGTCCGTTTGAGGAAGACGGCTCCGGAAAAACCACTTTGTTTTTGATGATGACAGGAACGATTGATAATCCGGTATTTAAATATGATATTAAAGGCGTAAAAGAGAAAATAAAGCAAGATTTACGTCAGGAAAAACAAAACCTGAAACAGATTTTACATGAAGAGTTTGGCTGGTTTAAAGATAAAACAGAAGAACGTCGCGAAGCCGAAATCATGAAACAACAGGAACAGGGTAAATTTGTGATTGAGTGGGATGAGAAACCGAAAGATACTGTTTCGCAAAAGGAAAAGAAGCCTGAGCCAAAACAAAAGGCAAAATTTAAGGTTGAATGGGAATAATAAGAAAGTATGAATACGTTTCGTCGATCATTATTTTTATTCTCAATGTTTGTTTTTATGACATTAACACTATTTTGCAAAGAAAGACTCACTACAGTTGAACGTGTAAACCTGAATTTTTATGCAGGAACGTGGTATGAAATAGCGTTGTTTCCAAATCGTTTCGAAAAAGGATGTAGCTGTACTTCCGCTGAATACAGCTTGACGGGAAAGGGTTATGTAACGGTTACAAATCGTTGTATGCGAGGAGGAGAACAAACCTCAATTACAGGAAAGGCATTTGTGGTAAAGAATTCGGGCAACGCGAAATTGAAAGTGCAGTTTTTCTGGCCTTTTAGGGGTGATTATTGGATTTTGGGGTTGGCTAATGATTACAGTTGGGCATTGGTTGGTTCTCCCAATCGTAAATATCTCTGGATTCTTGCCCGCGAACGCGTGTTGGATGAGAAAATCTATGATTCAATTGTTCAACTAGCCAGAGAAAAAGGTTTTGATACTTCAAAGTTAGTCCGAACCATGCAGGATTGCACTCATTAACGATTATCGGGAAAATATATTAAGGTTACAGCCTTATTTACGAATGAACAATCACTATTATTCCTCCTTATCATACCAACTTGCATATTTCGGGTATGCATTGGCAATTCGAAGTATTTGACCTTCTAATAGTGACTTGTCAAGGTCTTTAATCATACGTGCAGGAATACCTGCATACAATGTTCCTGATTCAACCACCGTATTTTCAAGCACAACTGATCCGGCTGCAATGATTGAATTGCTTTCAACTACAGCTCCGTCCATGATGATAGCTCCCATTCCTACAAGTACATTGTCGTGAATGGTACAACCATGAACGATTGCCCGATGAGCAATGGAAACATTATTCCCGATGGTGGTCGAAGCTTTTTGGTAAGTACAATGTACAATAGCTCCATCTTGGATATTAACGTGATGCCCTATTCGGATGGAGTGTACATCGCCCCTTACTACAGCATTGAACCAAATACTACAATGGTCACCCATTACAACATCGCCTGTAATGGTTGAATTTTCAGCCAAAAAGCAATCTTCTCCGAACTGTGGAGCAATTCCGTTTACTTTCTTAATCAAAGCCATAATATTGACAGGTTTTAGAAGGTTCAAAAATAGAATATTTCGTCCGTAAATAATGATTTATTCAAAGGTTAGAAGGTGAATTTTTAACGGTGTTTGTGAGTTATAAAAAGTCATGTTCGTTTCATAAGAATAAAGCACTTCATTTCAATTTTGTTCACAGCAGGGATTGAATTCTTTCAGAATCTTCCTTTTGATTAATTTTGCATCCGAATTATGGCAAAAATTGGAAATGCAGATTTAGGGGAGTTTTCTGTCTGGCTTTCGCCAATGGAAGATATAACGGATCCCCCGTTTCGCCGGATATGTAAGCGGATGGGTGCCGATGTGATGGTTTCGGAGTTTATCTCATCCGAAGGTTTGATTCGCGATGCTTCAAAAAGCTTGAAAAAACTCGATTTTTCAGAAGAAGAACGTCCGGTTGGTATTCAGATTTTTGGTTCGGATATTGATTCTATGCGTCGTGCTGCAGAAGTTGCTGCTTCGGCCAATCCCGATTTTGTGGATATAAACTGGGGTTGCCCTATGCGTAAAGTGGCTGGAAAAGGTGCTGGTTCGGGTATCCTGAACGATATTCCAAAAATGGTACGTATTACCGAAGCCGTGGTAAAATCGAGTTCAATTCCTGTTACGGTAAAAACTCGTCTGGGTTACGAAGAAAAAGATAAACCCATTGTTGATATCGCTTTACGACTTCAGGATGTGGGTATTCAGGCATTGAGTATTCATGGGCGTACGCGAGCTCAGATGTACCACGGTCAGGCTGACTGGACTCTGATTGGAGAGGTGAAAAATAATCCGCAAATTCATATTCCAGTCTTTGGAAACGGGGATATTACCTCAGCCGAAGTTGCCCTGCAACGGAAACAGCAATATCCAACTCTTGATGGAATGCTGATTGGACGTGCAACAGTGGGGAATCCATGGATTTTCAGAGAAATAAAACATTATTTGCATACAGGAGAATTGTTGCCACCACCTACCCTTGCCGAACGTATTGCTGTTTGTAAAGAACACCTGCTAACATCAGTAGAATGGAAAAGTGAGATTACGGCCATTTATGAAACACGAAAACATTATTCGGGCTATTTTAAAGCAATCAAGGACATAAAACCTTACCGGATTCGGCTGGTCACTTCTGTAAATCTTGCCGAAATACTGGAAATACTGGATGAAATAGGAGAAAAATGTAAGTATGACTTATTGGGGGGCAATGTGGATTAATCACCAAATCTCATTAAATCATTTGTGCTGAAGTCCCATTCAGGTGTATTTAAATCTAAGCCGAAGTTCAAAGGATACCAGGGGGATAGATTGTTGTTATTCAGGTTTTTTAAAATATGAATGTCTTGGGCAGGCATATAGCTTTGCACCAACATAAAAAGTTTTTGCTTTGTTTCTGGATGAATCGTCATATCAACAACCATTACGGCATGGCCGGGACTTCCTCCCGTGATAAACATATCTCCGGGCTCCATTTCATTGAGTTTTACTTTTTTCAGTTCTTTTGACAAAGAAAGTGTCCCGGCATAACTGAAAACAATTTCAAGATAACTCATCAAATCGGCATATGTGTTTGACGGCTCAGAGCGTTTTATCCAGTTGGTTTTATTCCCTTCAATCTTAATACGGTAACCTTGTGTCCACTTTTCATAACGTGCATCAAACCCATTGGATAGTTTGAAACGAATCTTGTTAAATTGCTTTGTTTTAAAAAGATACTCAGCTCGTAGTCGCATACAGGCATCAGCACATTGCTGCAGATTTTTCGTTCCTACAGAAATATCAACAACTGCCTCATGAGTAGCTTGATTTGCTTTGAGATTACCATTGTAGAGCCTCACTTTGCTCCCTGATTTTTTTAACGGCAGCGTTTGTAAATAGTGGGCAAATGAGTTTTCGGATGTCTCAACTCTATGAAACCCTGCCGGAGGATTGAATCTGGATGCCAGTGTTTTCCCTTCTGGATTGATAATTGTATTTTGAGATTCAGCTTGATTGTATTTTGTGAACGAAGATACAAGCATTATAATACTTGCTGTTATAACAATGATTGAAAGTGCAAATAGGTTGATTTTCTTTGTCTTATGATTCATTATGTGGAATTTAAGAAAGTTTTCATTACTTTTGCTTAACGAAAAAAAGAGGTCATAAAATATAAAAAACAATAATTCAGGCTTATGAAATCAGAACACAAGCTTTTTAAAGGGAAAACACTTGCGATTTTGTCGGGTGGTGGAGACACCCCTGCCATCAATTCGAGTATTGAATGTATTCGTAACCGTGCTTCGATGCTCGGTTTTAAAGTATATGGAATTCGTCAGGGATGGAAAGGTCTGTTGGGTGATGGCGATATTGTTGATTTAACCCATCAGCCGTATGATGGTTGGTATGGCGGAACCGCTTTACGCTCAAGCCGTACGAATCCGTTCCCTTCCAAGAAAAATCCCGAAAGCCGTGTTCCTCAGATCTTACAGAATCTGAAACGCTATAAAATTGATGTACTGGTTACAATTGGTGGCGATGATACCAATGGAGCGGCCAAGAGGTTGTACGAAACTGAAGGAATTCCGGTAATTGGTTTTCCGAAAACTATTGATAATGACCTTCGTACACGGACAATGCATAATTACAACGGTCAGCAAATTGAAGCCGTTTTATGCCCTGGGTTTCCGTCTGCGGCTTTGGCAGTTGCCGAATTGACAAGTAAAATCAAAACTACTACAGAATCACATTCCCGTATTATGGTTTTGGAGGTTATGGGCCGCGATGCAGGTTGGCTGACAGGAAGTACAACTTTTGGTGGTTCAAATATTGCGTTAATTCCTGAATTTGAAATGACTCGCGAACGTAAAGAGTTTTTCTTGGAATATGTAAAAGAATCATATCTGCGTAACCCGAAGAAAAACCTCATCATTGCTGCATCAGAAGGTGTACGCTGGTATGATGACAAGTCAGGAAAAGTGGATGTAGTTCATGCAAGTTCCGAAGTTGATGAATATGGTCATCCGCGTTTTGGAGGCGTAAGTGGTGTTATTGCTTCTGAGATTTCACAAAAACTAGGCCTGGATGCACGTGCTCAGATTACGGGATACTTTGCACGTTCTGGAGAATGCCGTCGTTACGACCGTCGTTTAACCATGACATTAGCTGATAAAGTAGTAGACTTATTACTTCGCGAAGCATACGGACAAATGCCGGTTATCAATAAAATGGTTGATTATATGGAACTTGAAGAATATAATACCTCTTCAATTGATATGGGTGCAATTGGAAATATGCCATTACCAGAAGCTTATTATGATGTAAATAACTTCAAATTTACGGATGGTTACAATCATTTCCTTTCCAAAGTACTGGAAAAACCACTCTTCTCCGAATTTGATTATGATTTTCCGGTAGTTGTTCCGGAATAAGAATAATCCGATAAAATAGAAAAGAGGCTGTTTAAACGCTTCTCATTTGATAAAAAACTTTCTCAAATGTTGGGAAAATATATAAAGGCTGCGACTTTTTAGGGCAGCCTTTATTTTTTGTCTTTCTCTAAAGTTGAATTTTAAATTAATTTGAAGACATGTTGATATAATGCCGATGAATAGGAATATTAAGATGAATCAAGTGTGCGAAAAATGAACAGGTTCATTTCTCCTATCAGAATTATTTAGAATATGTATAAATTACATGTCAAAATGTAAAATAAACATGACATAATGGTTTTTATACATTACATTTGCAATTGAATTCAAAACAGTAAATATTATGAAAACCAGATTTCTTTTTCCACGTAAGTTTATTTGGATTGGTTGGATTGCAGTAATTGTATCCATTCTTTTATTTTTCCTTAACGAATTGCCTTTTTTCAACCTGAAAACCTTTGCAATGATAAATAATGAGGTATTTAGGGATACGGAGTATTTTAAGTTAATTCAGGATAACCTTCAATTTGAAATAGCCTCAGTTCTGTTAATTGTTGGATTGATTTTTATCGCTTTTACCAAAGTAAAAAATGAAGACGAATTTACTTCAAAACTCAGGTTAGAATCATTGCTTTGGGCAACGTACATCAATTACGGATTATTGATTTTGGCGATCATGTTTGTTTATGGACTGGGATTTTTGAATGTGATGGCTTATAACTTCTTTACAATACTTATTGTATTTATTATTCGTTTCAGATTTGTCCTTTGGAAATCATTTAAAAGTGAAAAATCATGAAAAATACACTAAAAGTACAGCGAGCTATAAAAAATATTACTCAGGAAGAACTTGCAAAACAGCTTGGTGTAGCCCGTCAGACCATTAATGCCATCGAATTAAATAAGTATGTACCCTCTACTGTATTAGCTTTGAAAATGGCGCGATATTTTGAAAAGCCTTTTGAAGAGATTTTTATTCTGGAAGAAAGTGATTAACAAAAAAGCCCGCAAACAAGAAAATGCGGGCTTTTTATAAGGTTGAGACTGTAATCATTCAGCCAGAACCAGAACTTTATTTTTCTTAACCTCGATAACACCACCGTTTACTTCAAAGTAGCGGATTTCTCCTGAATTTTCCTGCACTTTCACCTTCCCCTTTTTCAGTACAGAAATCATAGGTGCATGATTATTCAGAATTTCGAAAGAACCGTCGATGCCGGGAAGCTGAATAAGCTTCACTTCTCCTTCGAAAACGGTTTGGTCCGGGGTTACAATTTCGAGTTTCATATTGTGCGTTTATTTTGCCGATTCAGCAAGCATTTTCTTCCCTTTTTCAATAGCTTCTTCAATAGTTCCAACAAGGTTGAATGCAGCTTCCGGGTATTCATCCACTTCGCCATCCATAATCATGTTGAATCCTTTGATGGTATCTTCGATGTTTACGAGTTTACCTGGGATACCAGTAAATTGTTCAGCAACATGAAATGGTTGTGAGAGGAAGCGTTGAACGCGGCGTGCACGATGTACAATCAGTTTATCTTCTTCCGAAAGTTCATCCATACCCAAAATTGCAATGATATCCTGAAGTTCTTTGTAACGTTGCAAAATCAATTTAACGCGTTGTGCAGTGTTATAGTGTTCGTCACCTACAACATCCGGAGATAGAATACGTGAAGTAGAATCTAAGGGATCAACCGCCGGATAGATTCCTAACTCTGAAATCTTACGACTTAATACTGTGGTTGCATCAAGGTGAGAGAAAGTAGTTGCCGGAGCAGGGTCTGTCAAGTCATCTGCAGGTACATAAACAGCCTGTACAGAAGTAATAGAACCACGTTTTGTAGAAGTAATACGTTCCTGCATCAACCCCATTTCGGTAGCCAGTGTAGGCTGATAACCTACTGCTGATGGCATACGTCCCAAAAGTGCTGAAACTTCAGAACCAGCCTGAGTAAAACGGAAAATATTGTCGATGAAGAGCAAAATATCACGACCACCCGATTTTTCATCACCGTCGCGGAAATATTCAGCCATAGTCAAACCCGATAATGCAACGCGGGCACGGGCTCCGGGAGGTTCATTCATCTGGCCGAATACGAGTGTTGCCTGTGATTTGGCAAGCTCTTCTTTGTCAACGAGACTTAGATCCCAGGAACCACTTTCCATGCTTTCCAAAAATTTATCACCATAACGGATAACACCTGATTCAATCATTTCACGAAGAAGGTCATTTCCTTCACGGGTACGTTCTCCAACACCTGCAAATACCGATAAGCCTTGGTATTTCTTGGCAATGTTGTTGATAAGCTCCATGATGATAACCGTTTTACCTACACCTGCACCTCCAAAAAGACCAATCTTTCCTCCTTTGGAGTAAGGCTCAATAAGATCGATAACTTTAATACCGGTATAGAGTACTTCTTTACTGGTTGAAAGGTTTTCGTACTTAGGCGGTTCTCGGTGTATTGACATTTTGTGAGCAGAGGTTACTTCACTCAGTCCGTCAATAGCTTTTCCTGTTACATTAAATAAACGACCGTTTACCTCAGTACCGGTAGGCATTGAGATAGGTGCTCCTGTAGCAATTACTTCCATACCGCGGCGTAAACCATCGGTTGAGTCCATTGCAATGGCACGCACAGTGTTTTCACCAATATCCTGTTGACATTCGAGAATAATTACATCGCCGTTTTCTTTACGAACTTCCAATGCATCATAAATGTCAGGCAATTTTTCCTGATTGGCAAATGTAACATCTATAACAGCTCCAATAATTTGGGATATTTTCCCGACGCTTTGGGTTGACATATAATTTACTTTAAATAAGTTAGTTCAGTTATTTTCTATGATGAGTAACCGCCTGCGAAAATACAATTATTTACATGATTACAATACGTATTGACCGATATTTTTCTACTTTTGGCATTCATCTTTTTTCTTGACTTCCAGCTCTTAACACTTTTTTAAATTAAAAATTACCTGGTGAAAATTATTAGAGGAAATAAATCAATTAAGATTGCAACGCAATCTGTTGTAACTGTGGGTGTTTTTGATGGTGTTCATCGTGGACATGCTCTTTTGTTATCCGAACTTAAAAAAACTGCATTTGAGAATAATTTTTCGTGGGGGGTTGTCACTTTTCATCCTCATCCTGGAATGGTTGTAGGAAGTAAGGAACGCAATTTTAAACTTTTATGTTCTTTAGAAGAACGAATTGAAAAATTATCAACGTTTGATCCTGATTTTATCTGGGTAATGGATTTTGATTCGAAAATGGTTTCTCTTTCAGCAAAAGATTTTATTTCCGGATATCTTATCCCAATGTTTGGTGTGAAAAAGATGATACTTGGGCACGACAATCAGTTTGGGAGAACCAAAAACCGTGACGAAGATGAGTTGATTTCCTATTGTAACACTCAACAAATTGATTTACTCAGAACTCCGGCACTGGTTCTCGACGAAAAAATAATCAGTTCTACCGTAATACGTCGCTCGCTTGAAGTGGGCAATGTAAAAGAAGCCAAACGTTATTTAGGTTATCCTTATGCACTGAAAGGTGAAGTGGTGGGAGGAAACCGTATTGGAAACAAAATTGGATTTCCTACGGCGAATCTTTTGGAAGATGATTCACAAAAACTGATCCCTCCTACCGGAGTTTATGCGGTAAGAACTTCTACACTGTACGGAATATTTGGAGGAATGCTCAATATTGGAATTCGCCCTACGTTAAACATTAATCAATTTTCTATTGAAGCTCATCTGTTTGATTTTAACGACGATTTATATGGCCAACAAATAGAAATAGAATTTATTGCCAGAATCAGAAATGAACAAAAATTTCAAAATGTAAACGAACTGATTGCCCAATTATATCGCGATAAAGAGAAAGCTATTCAAATTTTGGAACACGACAGAGATTAATCTTATGAAAAGAATCACTTTTTTGTTTGTATTTAGTTTAATGTCAATACATTATTTGTTTTCACAGCACGATTCAATGTATGTATTTACATCTATTTCCGAAGCAATGAAAAGCCCCTCGGAAGTGTATAAGCTTGATTTATCACACAAAAAACTTAATCAATTTCCTGTAGAAGTTTTTCAAATGCCAAATCTTAAAGTGTTGATTTTGAAAAGGAACAAGATAGAGTCTGTTCCTTCAGAAATTGGTTTACTATCCAATCTTGAGGTTTTAGATCTTTCTGCAAACAGAATTGCAGTTGTTCCATCAGAAATAGGGGCATTAAGGAGTCTCAAACAATTAATCCTGAATCGAAATTATATTTCAAGCCTGCCAGATGAGATTAGCACTCTTGTTAATCTGGAGTTTCTTGATTTATGGAGCAATGAAATAGATACTTTTCCTGCGTCAATCTCTAATCTGAAAGAAAACTTAAAATTGCTGGATATGAGAGCAATTGTAATGAATGACGCAAAACAACAAGCAATTTCCGAATTGCTTCCCAATACAAAGATTTTGTTTTCAAAATCTTGTTTGTGTCAGTAAAACAGAATGATTATGATTCCTGATAAACTTAAAGTAGCCTTCATTCAAACAACTCTGAAATGGGAAGATAGTAAAGGAAATCTTCTTAATTTCAACAAGATAATTGAAAGTATAAAGCTGGATACGGATATAATTTTATTACCCGAAATGTTCAATACGGGATTTTCTATTAATCCTGCTGCATGTGCGGAAACTATGAATGGGAGCACTGTAAGTTGGCTTCGATCCAAGGCAAAAGAGAAAAATAGTGTAATTTGTGGCACTTTACTGATCGCTGAAGACAATGCGTTTTATAATCGTTTTATCTGGATGCAACCAGACGGAAGCTATTTCACCTACGATAAGCATCATTTGTTTCGAATGAGTGAAGAGTTTCGAATATTGGCTTCTGGAAGGGAGAATATTACAATTTATTATAAGGGGTGGAAAATACGTCCTCAAATTTGTTACGATTTACGTTTTCCGGTTTGGAGCCGAAACCGTTTTCGAAATGGTGAATATGAGTATGATTTGTTGTTGTACCCTGCAAATTGGCCAGCAAGCAGAGCACATGTATTCAAAACATTACTGATGGCACGTGCAATTGAAAATCAGGCTTGGGTAATAGGTGTAAATCGTATTGGAAACGATGGCTTTGGAAATGCTCACAGTGGTGATTCTATGATTGTAAACCCATTTGGAATACCTGTTGTGCAGTTACTCCCGTATCAGGATGAAATTTGTTATTCAGAACTTGATTATAGTGTGCTGAGTGATTTACGACAAAAATTTCCGGTTGGGTTAGATTGGGATGAATTCAAGATAAAGTCGTAAATCGTTAATCTTCAATATACATTGTGGATCTTGGTTGAAACAATACAAGATTTTCAAAAGTTTCGTCAGCTTCAAAGCCTTTGCCATAAAGAACACCGTCTTTATTAATCCGTTTTACAAACTCGTTGGAATAGATTACTTTGCGTGATTGATCCCAGGTAATATGTTCTGTATAAATTGTATCGCCTTTTCTGTAATCTACAATTACTACGTTTTGTTTCGCTTCCATTTGATTGCGGTCTTCGTAGTTGATAGCCCAGTCGGCACGTAAGAATGCTTTAGGTTTTAAGTTGAGATCGTAAAATTCAATTTGTATTCCTTTTGGAAATTTCTCAATTGATTCAGGGGTTTTATATCGTTCAAGGCGTGGTGTCACCAATTTCATTTGAATCACACCCGAATCACTGCGAATCATTTCTGTATTATTTAAATACTGCTCAGGTGTTTTCAGTTCTTTAGAAACACTCTTGATTTTCTCCATATCATTAGTGCAGGAGAATATGCTAAAGAATAACAACCCGAAAGCCGGAAAAAGCTTTCGGGTTGTTATATTTATCATACCGTTTCGTATTTCGGAATGATTTAAGATTTTCATTATCTTGATCTTACAGTTGTCGTTTCGTTAATCCAGCACTCGATTCTGTATGAATCACCTTTTTTCATATTATAGAAGAAAAGGTCTTCTTGCTTTGGAAATGCTACAGAAACACTGTTGATTTTTTTCTTGGCAATTTCAGCCATAGAAGGATCAATACTTTTGGCTTTCATATATTTG
>Ga0209639_1002869_pt1 | contig 12466 bp, 10 predicted proteins | sample EPASupsiteHSE605_FD_187268 | JGI IMG/M metagenome (GOLD analysis project Ga0209639, IMG submission 187268) | Bioremediated contaminated groundwater from EPA Superfund site, New Mexico - Sample HSE6-05 (SPAdes) (version 2) | ecosystem: Environmental > Aquatic > Deep subsurface > Groundwater >...
TCGAAGTTGATTGGAGTTGCATATCCCACAACCCCAGGAATACAAGGTCTAGTTGTTACAGTAATGAATAAATGACTATTTGAAATATTTTTTGGTACTACTATGTTGAATATTTCATTGTTAATAAGGTGTATTTGATCAACAAATGGATCAACCTTTATTAATCTACTAATGAAAAGTTGAAGATTATCAAATGCTTGTATCATGATGATCTTTTTCAATGGTGTAATGATGTCTTGATTTTCACATGAATATATCACAGAACTGCCATATCTTTTTACCTTTTGCCCTACTTCATGACATTCATTATCATCACTTGTTGGAAAATCAAACTCAATATTCATTGGAACTCTAGATTTCTCTGAATAATTATAAACCTTCCCTTCAAATCCTAATACCTTTTTGGGTATCTCAAAACCAATCACATCATTCCTTAGATCATATAGATTAGAGTTTGGACTCAGCACAAAGAGAGAACAGAATGCAATCATATTTAATGACATTTCAACATGTTCTTAATATTGAAAGAAAACTTGATGTGTTCACTAATCCAACGTCACTTAAATACATCATCCTTTGAAAAATCGGATAATACTAAAAATTGTATTAAAATCGATATTCATTCATTTTTTTGTTCTACAAACCAAATCGTTCAACACCTTGTATATATTATGATGAGAGTTTAAATCTAAAAATCATCAACAAATCACAATTGATAACTGAGAAAACAAATCATGATCAAATTACAATTGGAAATTGGCTTCTCTAAGTCATCAAGTGTGAAATCTTCGTCCTAAATAGAAAACACAAGAGTTCTCTCAAATTCTTGACTATTTGAACCAGTATTAAGTTTTTTTAACAATTTTCATTAGTAAAATACTATTCGACACACCAAACAATAATCTGATAAATTATCAAGGAGAGAGGTAATAATTGCATTTTGAGTAATGATAAAGGGAAATGTTTAAAAATGGGAGCGATTTGTTTGTGTTCAACTAGTATATTATCGATTCATTTATGTTTTTTGGAGAAGAATATACAATTATCTTAATGTTTCGGGTTTGAAGAACTCTTTTTTTGGTAGAATTTAAAGCGGACATTTTTATTGTTCTTCGAAACACATTTTTCCTTCATAATTATACACTATCCTTAAGTGTCATTAGTATCTTTGGAAGCAAAATCTATCCAATGAACATAATGATGGAAGATAATTAAGCTCATCAAGCATAATATTAGTTGATCTTGACATAATTTGTGGGTATTTAGTTTCATTCAGGTTTTGAAATTCTCGAAGTATGACCGAAAACTCCATCAAGGTCATCATTAAGTTATTATTGTTACTTAACATTATTAATTGTACTTTCAATTTTCATATTTTTAACACCATGACCCCTTGGATATAAACTTATGCATTCAGTCCAAATTATGAAGACCAAACAGAATAGAAAAATGTTGTCAGTTTTAGTAATCAAATGAATGACCAGATTTCTTTTAAGCGCTTTCTTTACGGAGATGGAATGGAAATGACAATTAATGATGAAGATTTTTGTATTGATCGAACTCTAATGTTACCAAAAATTCACCCTCATAAATTGGAGAAAGCACTTAGTATTTCTGCAAAGTATTGCCAAGCCGCTGATTTCAGGAGAAAAATGATAAAGAAGTCTAACGAATGTCCTGTTTTGATTTATAAGTTGTATAAGAGAAGGGTTTTAGGTTTTGAAGAAATTGAACCCTTCTTGAGGAGTAATGGTAGTTTCTTGTTAAGCTATTATTTTTGGAAAGAGATAAGTGATTTTACATGTTTAATCTCAAAAAAGTACAAACCATTTGGTATTGATGAATCATTCTTTGAGAATACAAATGAGATTGATCAACTGATCGAATATGGTTACCATCCTTCAAGTATTGAGTATTGCCTCAAGTATGATATTGTTGATGATTTTAAGAATATCAATGATTTGTTTCAAGAAGCTAAATGGAGCCCATTTGAGTGGAGCCTCAAACCCGAAAATCTTGATTTGTTTTCCTTTTCAGGTTTTTTTGGCTCTATCAAGTGTTTCAAGCATTTTTTAATGAATGGAGCGAGGGTTAATGACAATGCATTATCCAATGTTATTTGTAGTGGCTGTTTAGATCTATTCCATTTATGTAATGTAATACCAATGAATAGTCAATGTTTGTGCAAAGCATCGATGTATTTTCAACTGCCATTACTAGTTTTCTATTTGGAAAATGGAGCTGACTTACATATAAGGGACAGATATGTCCTTCATTCAAATTCAAAGCTACTCCCCTCCATTATGCTGCACAAAATGGCCATCTTGGTGTCGTTGAGTATTTAGTAAATCAAGGAGTAGACATAAATGCTAAAGAGAATTATATAGTGATTACGTATTTAATTGGACACCTCTTGATTATGCTTCAAAAAATCATCATTTATGTGTTGCTGAATATCTCATTAGCCAAGGAGCTGATTTAATAAATGAGATAGAAGGTGAAAGTTATCTTCTTTGGGCTGTTAGAAATGGTTTCCAAAGGATTTTTGAATGTCTAATTTATAAAAAAGCTGATATTAATTCAAAGAGTGATTATATTGAGAAAATGTGTTTAATGAGACTCCTCTTCATTATTCTGCTCGATATGGCCATCTAAGTATTGTTGAATATCTCATTAAGCAAGGAACTGATATAAATGCAAGAGATAATGGTGTATAGAAACCATATCCAAAATGACACCTCTTCATTATGCTGTCAAGAGTTGTTATCATTGCATCGTTGAATATCTCATAAAGAAAGGAGCTGATATTGATTCTCAGAATTCGGAGGATCAACTGTTTATTTTAATCAGACTCCTCTTCATTTGGCTGCTGAAAATGGTAATTTATCAGTCCTTGAATTTCTTGTTAATCACAAAGCTGATTTAAATGCAAAAGATGGCTCTGATGAGATCCTATTTTCAAATGGAGTCCTCTTCATTATGCTGCTAGATATGGTCACCTAAGTCTTGTTGAATATTTAATTGATCAAAGAGTTGATATTAATGCCAAAGATAATACTGTTAATATAGAATATTTGGTAGAACTCCTCTCCAATATGCTGTATATAATGGTTATCAAAGTGTTGTTGACTATCTAGTAAATCACAATGCTGATATAAATCCAAAAGATAATAGCTGGAAACCACCTTTGGGGGTTTCAAGCAAATCCAGCAAATTCTATGTTTCAAAATTCCTCAAGAAAATGTGGTAAAAAAACTACCTGGATCAAAAAAAGACCCCGAAAAGTGGCATTCATGAAGACTTTTTCTCTAGCTGTGTTATTCTATTTAGTTTTCGTGATAACAGAGATTTCAATACTTATAAAATCGTTAAATTGGTCATACGATCCATTTTTGGTCGTTTCTCATCCGCTTCCACTGAAAACCTCAATTATTTCAAGCCTATCATTGCAATTAATCGGATTTATATCATTTGTTGCGCTAATGATCAACTCAAAAAGAAGATTATTCCTCTACTTATGGCTAATCACGGTAATTTGGAACACCATTGTGCCAATTTCAATGATGTGCAGTCCCTCGTTAGACAGCTGGATAAATAAATGGTCTGACCAGTGGACTAACACTAGCCACACAATGTCTTTTCAGCTCGAAAACTCATGCTGCGGTTGGCAGAGCTACCAGGACCGGGCAATCTCAGAGTGCCCTTTCAGGTCAAAATCTGGATGTAAACCTATCGTCATTAGTTGGATATACGAAAGATACTCCCAAAGCAACTCAATACTTTCAACAGTAGCAGCAATGTCCCTCTATTCAGTAATCGTGGTCATCTCTTGTGCTCTCTCTTTGCCTATTGAGTCCCTTTGGACAGAGATTGAAATACCTTTTATATGGTTATTTTTTAATTAAAAATTGTTTTAGATTATGAATTAATTGTGATATGATTCTCAATAATTGATAGAAAGGGATAGAATAATAGAAATTTGTTAAAAGGGAAATTTAATCATCATCAAAACAATGTACAATGATAGTGGGGACGATTCGCCTCATGTAGTTGAGCTTAAGAGTTGGTTTAGTGTCCGAAAAAATGATTCCGATTGCTATGTTAAGAGATTTTGTGTTTTACATGAACATCAATTGGTGGTTTATTTTAATAGTGTAGATGACCGTATTGACAATAGTATTTTGTTGAATAGTAAGTCTTTGATTGATGTAGATCCAGATTCTCGGCCTAAATGGTTTTCAGTGGGAATTAATGAAAGTAATTTTTTGAAATTTGAGGCTGAAAAATGCGAAGTTGCTGCAAAATGGATAACATCGATTGCTGGATGCTATGAGTTTTCTCCCATATATAATTTATCATCTTTTCATGGATTTGTATCGCTGCGGGATGATTTCTATGGGAACTTAAGCATAGTCCAAAAAAGATATTGCTTTGATGTGTTTTTACTGCAATCAATTATCAAAAGCCGGTTTTTATCTCCAAAGAAGTGCTATTCAGCTATTTTAGAAAGGGCCGCCATTTTCCGTTTTCCTCATCCATTTATCGCACAGCTTTTGTTTTCTTTCCATAAATCGTCTGAGCTGTATTTCGGGTATGAGTATATACCTGGCGGATCTCTGAATGATTTTATTTCAATACATGCGCCGTTGCCTCTTTCAACAATCAGATTGTATACTAGTGAAATTATTGAAGCTCTAAGCTTCTTACACTCGATGGGAATCTTCATTGGAGATTTATCATCAAATCATGTGTTATTGGCTTCAGATGGACACCTCAAATTGTTTGATTTAATTGTTCCTCATGACTTAATTGCATCAGGAGCGATTCAAAAATCCCAAACAGACTCAAATCAAAGAGTTCTCGCCCCTGAGTACAATGCATCAGGCCCATCAAAACCTTATCATGATGCTTTTGCATTAGGCGTGATAATGTATCAAATGATTACTGGGGAGCTGCCCTCAATAGGGACATCTATTGATTTTCCTATTGGAACCGACAAAGATTTATCTGCTGTTGTTCTTTCCCTCCTGCGGAGTGACCCCGCGGAGAGGGCAAACATCGAGCAGGTCAAATCAATGCTGTATTTCCAAGATATCGATTGGACAATGGTAAGAGAAAGATCATACACCCCAGATTACATACCATCAAATATCGACATATCTATTACATCAGTCGATGATTGTGACTGCTTTTTCGATACCATAGCAGACTCTCCTCCACCAAACTCTGCCCCAGGAGAACTCGCTGATTTATCGCACTCTCCACTCATTCTACCTTAAAGTATTTATCACACAAAACAATTTTACTATTTTTTGGTTTTTGATTCCAATTCTGAAATCTGCGCTTTTAAAGATACTATTGTCTTGCGAAGGTCCTGGTTCTCATTCAACAATTTTTCAATATCTGTATTTTCCTGTATGTTTAATGTAGACAAAAAAAACTGGTACACTTCTGGAGGAGGCTTTGGATTCGAATACAAATTAACAATGCATTCTGATAGTTTGTCAATCACTCCGCTCTCCTCAAGTTTGTCTACAAACAGCTTCTTTGAAGTCATTAACGAAATAAACCGAAATACTATAAACTTTATCGTTTCTTGGACAAATTTTTGCCCTTTATCCTTCTGCTCTCCATATAGTTAGGTTTCTCTCTGTTGGACCTAATCTGGGCTGCTATTGCTTTAAGTAAATCCTTCCTTGTTGGGTATTGCTCATATTTTGGTTTTTTCTCACCTGTTTTCTCATCAATTATATAAAAATCAACAGATGCTCTGCCAAATTTCCAAAAATTCCTTGGATGGCGTTTTTGTATTGAGAAGACTCCATCAAGCTTCAAATCACAAATAGCCATAGACACTTCATCTATGAATGGATCAGGAACACCAAAAGCTTTGGGAATCTTCCGGCCAGAAAAGGTTTTTATATTACTATCAATATAACACGGATATATAAAAATTTTGGTATGAGACATTTTACCGTCTGCTGATGGCATCGGCTCAGGAAAGGGCATATTCATATTCATTCTAGTTACAGTTGAGTAAACTTTGTAAACTTGCGGTTTTTACGGTTTCTACAAAAATGAAAAATTCGGAGCCGCAGCACAGAGCCAGTCAGACAATAAATTCTTTGATAAACCAAGCCATTAGCATTGCAGATGACTCGCGAAAGCAAATTAAGAGGACAATTGAATGGTTAAATTCTACCAAACAGTATATTCAGAAGATTCATCTTGCATCAATTGCTGTTCGTAAAGTTGATACAAAAGTTCATCCTCATCTTACAGGCTCCGTGAATGGTTGTATGCAGTGCCTTACAGAGGCCTGCGATCCGGTGATTCAAGTTATTGGTTCAGCCTTGATTTCAAGAGCGGAAAATTTTATTACTCAATGCTCTAGAGATATATCTGAGATAGGTACGGCTTTGAAAGATTCTTATCAGTCACTTTGTAATAGTTTTGAAGAGTTTTATTCACAAATGAAAAAAGGATTCCAACAAAATGCTCGTGATAGTCTTGAAGTTGGCTTCAAATCCCACTGTAATTATCTAACATATTTCAACAATATAAATGAAATCGAAAAGCAATTCATTGACACACTCACATTGCTTAAGGATTTTGATTCAAATATGGTACAATTTGAGATCAGCAATTGGGTTTCTCTAAACAACGAGTTCCAATCGAAGTTTCCCATGATCAGCAATTTGCCTAAGACTGAGACATTACCTTTCCATGATGAACAGTTTGATCAGATCATCAATGGAATCAAGCACGAAATATCCGCATTTAGAGTTCCAACCATCCACATACAGACATCATATCAATTTGATAATGTAGCAATGAAAATGAAGGCCAAGAAAGGATTTGATGGAAAAAAGGTCGGAGAAATCCCAGTTAAAGAGGGAGATGTTGTTGATGTTATTAATTCCAGCTATTCCGAGTGGTATAAGGTTCGAACATCAAACGGGATGGAAGGATTTGTACCATGCAACTACTTAATACCAACAAAAGTATAAGTAAATGTTAACACTTCTTTTATTGTGATTGTGATCTTCCAACTGTTGACTCAACTGTCGTTAGAATATCACTTAGCCTTAAAATTTCAGCTTGAATCCGATCTAGGCACTCAAAATCGTTTGCAATCGCTTCTGCTTCAGTAATAATCATATCTAACTCTTGAAAACTATTGCTTACTGAACTACTAATTTCATTTCTTGCAGTTTCAGTAAGATTTAGTGCTTTTTTAGCAATATCGCTCATCTCAACAAGTTTTTGATTCACTTGCTTTGTCGATAAATCAAATGACTGAACTAATTTTCTCGAATAATTTTCTAAAGTAGCAACAACCGCACAAAACTGCTCGGTTTCGGCACTACTGATGCCATTTAACTGTATCCCTGAGTCCCCTGCTTCGACTGGTACTTCTACCATTTTTGTCAAACCGAATTTACAAACTCTACTTTATTCAGTCTTTTGCCTGGTTGTCTGGGCTACCTGGTCTATTGACTGCAGGAGCAGTTGTTCAGAATTGCTCGGGTTTTTGATGCTTTTTGCTATTTCGACGAGTGATTGGACATGGGGTATCGAGAATTGTTCGCTGATTACAGATACCACCCAACATACAATACCATCAAGTCTTGAAAGCTTTGCAGCTTGGAGAATTATTTCTAATATTGATTTTCTTGTGTTCATTTCTGAAAGCGGAGATGAATAGATATGGAGTAGTCTTTCAATTACTTTGCTATTTTTCATGAGAACCACATCATCAGGCTCGGTCAGTCCGTTTTTGATTGTTTTTAGTATCCAGTTCCTCTCAGTTCGATGCTGAATAGATGTGTTTTTGAAAAGATCATTGAATAATGGGATGGCATTAATTCTCAGGGCTTGAGATGCTCCAATATATTTAATAACTTTCAGATATAGATTATGTGTTGGTTTGATTAATATGTGCGACATAACAGTAAGGAAATATGTAATTATTGATGGGAATCTCATGTTTGGTGTTACTACAGAATTAATTAAAATCTCGAGAAACAGAGAAATCTGGTTTTGATATTGCCATTCCTTTTTTGTATTAAGATCATATAGTTCTGAAAGAGCGGAATATCCAACAGATCTAGTGTGTTCATCTTTTGATGATAATGATCTAAACAAAATGGATACAGCACCACATTCAAGAAAAACATTAATGGGAATGGCTGATGTTTCAAGTAAGTGATATGCAAAGTGAAGAAGATAACGGAACTGTGGAGTATCAATTTCAACCTTTTGATGAGAAAGATGGAAGGGCTGTAGATATGCAACGTTTCGACAAAGATTTGCAGGGAAAATTTTCTGATTACTCTCTATTTGCTTGATAACAAATTTCGCAACTTCTCCAGTAGCAAATAAAAACGATGACGGGGAAATACCTTGTGATTCAAGAAGTGTACAAAATGCTTGTGAATTGGGCAATTCGGTCGAAAGAAACAGTATTGTTCTCATGTTTAAATATCCGCTAGATCCAGCTAGAATATTAACAACCCCTTCAAATTGATCAGGCCGGAGAGTTGAGAGATAGCTTGGATTATTAATCTCTGATGAGATTGAAGAATATAATTCAATTGGTTTTGTAGGAGTAACTTTGACCATTTCAGGATGCTTTTTGACATAAGATTTAAGGACTTTTTCAAACGTCAAGTAGAGATTTTTATCAGGATTTCTCATGTAGTAGTTAAATATTATTGGTAGTTTATCCCTTTTCATTCTTGTAACCGATTTATAATATTGAGTTTTAGAAATGCATTGAAGGAGGAAATCAAAGCTCCAATTATAATTCGATTCAACAAATGAGTCTACCGGATCAGATAAATTCCTTTGAAGAAGATAATAAATAGGAATAGAATCGGGCAATGAGTCTTGATATTCTGGAACTAATTGAGATAAAAATACATGGATCTTGGTATCATCATAGTTCTGGAATTGAACCAAAGATAATAAATCTTTACGTTCAAAAATATATATAGTCCTTAAAACATCTAAAACTAAATCTTGCTCGAGATGTGCTAATTCAAAGTTCTCTAAAGTTGCCAGAAAATCAACATCAATCGGAACAAACCCTTCGAATGCCCATTTCCAAAAAGCATCATATTGATCCAAAGAATACTCAATAGACTCTTTCTGAATCATTGATCTAACAGATATTCCATTTTGAATCATTTTTCCAATAAGAGCTAATCGGTAATCACTTCCTATATATGAAGATACTAATTGAATTATTTCCTTATTAACAGTATTATTAATAAATGAAGCAATATAATTTTCATTAAATCTTCCTCCAAGATGAAGCATTTGAGCGAAGAAATAATCAATAGAATCATTTCCAGCAAATACATTTGATTGGAAAAATGGATGGTTCATAATAAAGGGCAATGTTAAATCAGGATCAAAACATACAATTATTTTCAAACAATCAAGGGAATAGCTCAGATCTCCATTGCCTTGTTGTATTGATGTACAAAGCATTAAACATGATATAGCTAATGAGTACCATTTCAAATTATTCATAATAGATAAGGGAGAAATATCAATTTGGGTACTATCAGATTGTTGATAGAGCATATTAAGAATAGGAACCAATGTTTTAAGTTGTGCCATTTTTTCTCCCAAACCATGAAATGCAGGAGAATAAGGTCCGGGTTTAATATAAAGATGCATTTTTGATGACACTTGGTTCAATAAATTATTTAAATTCGCAACAGATTCAGTTCCAATTGCATGACTTATCCAAAGAGGAATTTCTTTTTCATATCCGTCAAATACACCAGAGCTTTCAAGAATCCGAGACAACTGTTTAAAAGCTTCTTTTCTGAAAAGTATATGAGCATCATTATTCTTAATTATCGAGCAAAATAGAGGAATTTGAGTAAGTGGCTTTGTGATTAAGGGTGCTATTTTCAATAACAAAAACTGTACAATTGGAGAAAATGTTGTAAAAGATTTTGTCAAGTCTGGAATTTTGGAAGGATTATCGACCAGATAGAAAGGAATAACATCATTCAATTCATTCAACAACTTAAGCAAAAATGGGAGAAGTAAAGGGGAATCCGAACAGCTAACTACAAAACTCGATTCAATTTGGGGTATTCTCGAATTTAACTTGGTGAATGCAGCAGGTGTTTTCAAAAATGACGGTAATGATTTAAACTTTTGAATGGCCTTTATCAGAATGACAATCATCGATTTTCTAAGAATAACTGATGTATGTTTTAAGTACATTGAAATTTCTTCATTAGTTAAAATGGAAGGAAGAATACTTTCAAATAACAAATCGAGAGATCTCTTTTCCCCAAAAAAGTTCAATTGGGATTCCAAGAAACCCGGCCATGGTAATGAAACCATTTGATCAATAAACAAAAGAGATGACGCTTGTGCTAAATTCAATTCTGGAGTAATTTTTCGTTCAACACGTGTGAAATAATGAGATATCAAATCAGGAGATTGACGGAAAATAAACAACACCATTTTTCTATGGCCTGGTCTTTTCCAAGGCTCTAAATCACGAATAAACTGTAATATATGTAAGTTTCTTGGAGATGGATCAATATCTGGAATTGAAATACAATATGTTCGGGCAGGGTTTTCATATAGTATGGAATTCGGACCTTCCATGATACTTCTAAGCAGTTCATATACCATATGCCTAGGATCATCTACTTTAGCATCAGAATCAAAAGGATAATGTGCCAAATTCTTAAGAGTTGCATCCGAAAAGACCCATCTTCTTGTTGATTGATTAAGATTAGCGACTGCTTTAATCATTGAAGAGACAAAATTACGGATTGTTTCAGGTTCATCGTCTTTAAGATCCTTCCATATAGAGGCTAGAAAGTACTTTGATGAAAGAAAAGAAGAGGATACTTCTGGGTTTTCCACAAAGACGGTCGCCAATTTAACATACTCTTGACGGCATTCGCTATCACGATGCGATTGAGTTCGAAATATGTGATTGCTAAAATCAAGAGAAGAAAACAGTTCTCTGCAATGTGTGTGGTGAACTTGGGCACTCTGAATTAAAATTTGAAACGCCAACTTTCCGTGTTTACCAGACATAAGAGCATATAAATCTGGTATAAACCTTCTTATTATGGAATCAGCCAAATAATGTAGAGCGCCAAAGTAATTTTCGGCTTTTTGTGTTAACAACTCAAAAAGGTTATTAATAATATTAAAATAAATCACAGATTCCTCAGTTTTCCCGATTCCAGCATGAAGAACGCTGAAAATCTCAACAAACTTGGGTGACTGATCTGCAAAAAAATATCCAATATCTTTATCTTCTATAAGCATCTCATAGGCTTGAGTAAGCGTTTCAACAGATTTACCGCCTAGCAACTTCATGAAATTAAGGAAAGACTCTCTTTTATAACTCATTTTATTGGATCAACCCAGTGTAAAACTCTCAAATGAGAACCTTGTTTTTGCTCTCTTTGGTGAATCTTTGTCTTTCCATATTTGCACTTGCATTTGTTGCTATTTTCCTATATGAGTCGAAAATAATGCTGATTGACCAAAAATTGATGTATCTTCAAGTTTTTATCGTAGTTTCTTGTTTTAACGCAATATTTAGCGCAAAAATCACTATATTTGGACATTTAAGATACATTTTTTCGTTCTTTTCATTGACAGTTTTACTTTTTGGTTTTTATATATTTGATTCTGTTTCGTTCTTTCATTTGATAGCTGATTCATGGTACAAAGAAACCAATTTCAATGCCACTTTGAATATACAAAAGGTTTATAAATGCTGCAATTACATGACAACTGTAATTGACTCGCATAATGAATGCCACCATGGGTTTTCAGCGAATTGCCTGTCTCTATTATATAAATCTTTTCATATGCACATCAAATTGTTCGCTATATACCTCATTTTCTGTTCAATACTGAGTTTACTGGTAATCTGGTTGAAATGATGGGAGAAGAATCTTAGAGGTTATTAATTTAATCAGTCAATTCTTTTAGGTTTTTAATATCAGCATAAAGAGGTCTCAAATCTTTTCCATCTTCAATTCTTTTTAAACAAGCATCTATTATCCATTTATACAGTTCATTTATATGATTTGACCCTTTGTTTTCTTTAATAAAAACCAATATCCATGCAGTGTAATCCTCAGTTATTTCATAATTCATTTCGATTTTTATCGGTTGAGTTTTTTTTTTCTCTTTTCGAAATAATTAAACTAATTTTCTTCACAGCTGCTTGAAGATTGAATCCATTTCTTGCTGCTTTGTCTAATAATGGTCCAATGTACTTTTCGTGGTTTTTGATATTCTTTTGGTAGAGAAAAAAACTAGTTTAGTAGGGAAAAAAACAGACTTTGTAAAGTATCAGTAAACCCTCAATAAAGTCATTTTATACCAGATGGAAGAGAAGATCTTATTTGAGAAATTTCTTTTTGGAGACGGAAATGAAATTGTTATTGATGATATT
>Ga0209639_1002870_pt1 | contig 12459 bp, 10 predicted proteins | sample EPASupsiteHSE605_FD_187268 | JGI IMG/M metagenome (GOLD analysis project Ga0209639, IMG submission 187268) | Bioremediated contaminated groundwater from EPA Superfund site, New Mexico - Sample HSE6-05 (SPAdes) (version 2) | ecosystem: Environmental > Aquatic > Deep subsurface > Groundwater >...
TGTTTTCTTATCTTTTCACCTCCTTTATGCCTAATAATCTAAAATAACCAGATATTGATTAGTGTTAATAGTTAATAAAAGCAGCACTTTTACGATTAAAAGGAAAAATTTATAAATAATAACAAAATTCAAATATCAGCTTAAATTTGCTAAATTAGTTTATTCTATTGTTTTATAGGTATATGATATAAATAAAGCTTTCATTATTTAAAGAGTCCTGAATTGCCTCTATAATGATACTTTTGATAAGTGAATGATAGTTTGATTGAAATTTTAAATGAAAAAAAGTTGGAAAAGGGATAATGTCCCTTTTATTGTTTTTTCCGGGTGCTGATAAATCCACCGAGTAACAGAAGAATAGCTAAAACTATTCCTGCCATAGGTGCTCCTGTAGTTTGCATTCCTACTGTGTTGCTGGTTGTGGTCGCTGCATTTACTTGTGGCACTGAGTTTAAACTGAGGGAACTAACTCCTGTGCTGTTAATGCTGAAGGTGTCTGATGCTATTGATGCATTGAATATATACGTTCCGGGTCCAGTGGTCCATCCAGATATGTAAAGGTTAGGATCGCCTACAGTGACATTGGTCATAGTCCAAATCACGGTGTTTCCATTAACAGTCCAGTTCCCATCCCCTTCAATCTTGGATATTACAAAGCCATCAGGTATAGGGATGGTTATGGTAACGTTTATAGCATCATCCGGTCCGTTGTTTCCCAGTTTGTATCTTAAGGTGAAGGTTTCACCTACTGTTGGATTGTTTTTGTCACTGATTATCTGGATATATAGGTCAGCTTTGGGTACATAGATGGTAGTGTTTGTTATATTTGTTGTTCCTATGAGTGTTGCTGTGTTAGTAGTGTTTTTACCAGCCATTATAGCAGAAACTTTTCCAGTAAGGCTTAAAGTAGCTGAATTGCCATTAGTAATGTTCAATGTCCATATTCCAGTTCCTTCATCATACGTTCCTTGGGATGGTGTTATGCTGACATTTGTGAAGTCGGATGGCATTACATCATGTATCTGGATATTTGTTGCATCTGATGGTCCATTGTTGTGTACGGTTACTGTATAAGTTACTGTGTCACCCACATCTGGTCTGGTGTTGCTGACAATTTTGTTTAAGCTCACATCGGCCAGTGTGTTTATGGTTGTGTTTATTGTTTGTGATGGTGTGATGGTTCCTGTGGTGTCTGATGTTACTGTTGCGTTGTTTGTGATTATGGTTCCTTTAATCGTTGAAGATGGTACTGTTCCGTTGATGTATATAGTTTTAGATGTTCCTGTGGGTATGGTTCCTAGGTTGAAGGAGTCGTGGCTTACATTTTGGAGGATGGTTGGAATGTTATCTTCTATTGTCACGTTTTGTGCGTCGCTGGGTCCGTTGTTGGTTACGGTGATGGTGTAGGTGATTTGTGTGCCGGCTATAGCTGTTTCTGGCCCGGTTTTAGTCACATTCAAATCTGCTTGTGTGTTTACGGTTGTGGTTATTGTTTGTGATGGTGTGATGGTTCCTGTGGTGTCTGATGTTACTGTTGCGTTGTTTGTGATTATGGTTCCTTTAATCGTTGAAGATGGTACTGTTCCGTTGATGTATATAGTTTTAGATGTTCCTGTGGGTATGGTTCCTAGGTTGAAGGAGTCGTGGCTTACATTTTGGAGGATGGTTGGAATGTTATCTTCTATTGTCACGTTTTGTGCGTCGCTGGGTCCGTTGTTGGTTACGGTGATGGTGTAGGTGATTTGTGTGCCGGCTATAGCTGTTTCTGGCCCGGTTTTAGTCACATTCAAATCTGCTTGTGTGTTTACAATAGTTTCTTTGCTTGCAGTCTTATCTCCGGGGGTAGTGGTAGTATTGGTAGTTGCTGTGTTGTTGATAATAGTTCCCTGGGTAGTTGATGAGTTGATGGTTCCATTGATCTGGATGGTAGCATTTTTACCATTTAGGATGGTCCCTAGGTTCAGGGTAAGTGGATTGCTGAGATCAGTCCAATCACCTTCAATCCAATTAACATCGTCATTGGTTTTGTAACGATAGTACAGTGTTCCACTGTTAAAAGCACTGCTCCCTGTTATGAAGGTGTCTGTAAATGAAACATTAGTAGCATCATCTGGTCCTTCGTTTTTGATGATTATAGTGTAGTTTATGGGTGTTCCTGCAATAACTGTGTTTGATGCTGTTGGGGTGATGTTCAAGTGAGCTGATTTATTGATGGTGAGAGTGGCAGATGCAAGATCGTTGGTAGTATATCCATCTGATGTGCCGTTGATGGTTACTAAACCATCAATAGGCGCTAATCCTCCGTTGGCATAAAATGTGGTATTTGCAGTTCCATTTACTATGTTTAAGATGATGGTTGGAAGGGTTCCAGGGTTAATGAAACTACCCCAGGAGTATATGTCTAATTGTACTGGTCCATCAGGAATATGGTTGTTTCCGGTGGGTACAAAAGGCGTTACTGTAATTCCGTTGCATCGGTTGTTGAGACTGGCTGTGATTAAACTGGTCGCACCATTATCGATAATGTTTGGTGTGGCATTAACTGTCAGGTAAAGCCAGTTGGTATGAGTACTGTCTAGAACATTAAACAGTAAAGCGCTGAAGACAGGATTATTAGAACCCCACCAATTATCTTCTAAACTATTAACCGTAGCTAAGTTGTAGATGGCTTGAGGAGTATTACCAACTATCCGACTGAAATTCACAGTCAAAGTACCCTGGTTGTAGATTCCTCCACCCCATGCTAATACTGGTGTGGTGGCTGTGGCTGTGTTATTGATGATGTTACAACTGGTCATTGTCAATGTATTACCATAGTAGTTGCAAATTCCTCCACCCATAGCCAGTGAAGCAGTGGATGTGGCGGTGTTGTTAATGATACTACAGTTTATCATAGTCACTGTACCAACGAGGTTGCAAATTCCTCCACCCAGAGTAACACCGTTGCTTGTGGCTGTGTTATTGTTGATGTTACAGTTTGTCATTGTCAAAGTACCCTGATTGTAGATTCCTCCACCATAAGCATAACCGGATCCACCGGTGGCTCTGGCTTTGTTATCATTGACATTACAACTATTTATGGTCAAAATACCAAGGTTGCAGATTCCCCCACCCATAGCAAGAGTATTGGAGGCTGTTGCAGTGTTGTTGTTGATGTTACAGTTTGTCAAAGTCAACCTACCCAGGTTATAGATTCCCCCACCACTTGCTGGTGTTCCAATGGTTCCGTTGATTATGGTGAAGTTGGTTATATTCACGGTTCCAGAGTAAATGGTTAGTGGTCGTCCGTTCTGTGTTCCATCGAGGATTGTATTTGCTAAACTTTGTCCTATGAGGTTCAAATTTTTGTTAATAGATATGTGTTCCTGGTAGGTTCCGTCGGCAACGTAAACAAATCCATTGGGATCTACGGTATCGGTTCCGTTTTGTATGGTTGCTTTGGGACCAATATCAGTTCCATCTATATGTGTGGAACTGTTCCCTGTCCAGCTGTCGTTTCCTGTGGTGTTCACGTAGATGGTGTTGGCTGCACTGGATGAGGAAACAATAGCTAAGGTGAAGATTGTAATGCTGAGAAGTAGGATTAAATGGTATTTGTAATGTTTATTATTGGTTGATTTTTTTTTCAAGTTCTTTTTCACCTCCTTTATGCCCATTAAATCAATAACAATTCGCATTGAAATATTGTTTACTTGTTAGTATATAATAAAGCATCCATCAATGATAAAATAGAAAAATTTATCAATATTAACTATTAATTTGCCCTAAAATCAGATAAATCGGGAATATTTCATTATTCAAATAAACTTAGAGCATATATAAAAAAATTTAAACGATTTATTCTTTTTTAAAGACTTCTGATAGATTTTACAATAGACACTTTTGATAAGTCAATGGTTAGATTGATTAAAAATAAAAAAATTTGGGGAAAAGGGATGCTGATCCCCTTTATTGTTGTTTCCAGGTGCTGATAATTCCACCAAATACCATTAGGATGGCTAATACTATTCCTGCAATAGGTAATCCTGTATTTTGCATTTCTACTGTGTTAGTGGTTGATGCATTTACGCCGGATATTGTGGCGGTTTCTGCGTGAACTGTTATTGATTGGGTATTGGCATTGAGATCCGGGTCGTAGGTTGTTGTGCTGAGTAATGGATCGATTTTGTATTCGCCTGCTGCAGTGTATAGGAAGGATACCCAAAGGTCAGGATCTCCTACAGGCACTGTTCCCAGGTTCCATGTGATTGTTCTTGTGTTAGGGTCGTAAGTCCACTTGTTTCCAATGTTGTCATTAGCACACACAAATACCAGTCCATCAGGGATTTTGTAGGTCAAAACTACATTTTCAGCGGAATCTGGACCATTATTTCCCACTTTGAATCTGTAAGTTACAGTATCACCTACAACAGGGTTAATTTTGTCTGGTGTTATGTTCAGGTAAACACTGGATTTAGGATTTATGAGCAGATTCACGTAAATGGGTTGACTGTCTGTAGTAGCGTTGATATGGGCGGTTCCTGCAAGTTCACTGGCAATTAAAGTTGCAGTGGCAATTCCATTAACTGTGGTCTTGTTAATACTCTTACTACCTATAGTTCCCAGGTCAGTTTGGAAATTCACAGGGGTGCCATCTGGTATATGTCCAGCCAAAGGTTCAGGTAGGGGAGTGTAATTGGTTCCATCAGATGTGTAGTTGTTGAAACTCACAATTATTTGGCTGGTTTCTTCATTATTGAGGATTGCTGGATCTGCAGTCATAGTCATGTAGAGCCATCTAGTGGGAGAGGTTCCTTGGATTAATGTTTCAAATTGGGGATTGTTATAACCCCACCAGTTATATTCAACATCTGCATTAACAGATTGTGGGTCTATGTATATTGCATTAGGTGAATTATTTACTATACGGTTAAAATTCGCCGTTAAAGTGCCATAATCCTGGTTGCAGATTCCTCCACCGTAGGCATTGTTTGTCCCGGTGGCGGTGTTGTTGGTAATGGTGCTTTTGGTGATGGTTAAATCGCCCATGTTGTAGATTCCTCCACCATAAACATCCCCTGTGCTGGTGGCGGTGTTGTCTTTTAAAATAGTGTCTATGATGGTTAAATCACCATTGTTGCTGATTCCTCCACCATAAGCATTGTTTGTTCCAGTGGCGGTGTTCTCTGTTATGGTACTATTATTAATCGTTATAAAAGCACCCCAATTGCTGATTCCTCCACCATAAACATCTCCCCCTGATCCAGTGGCGGTGTTGTTGCTTATGATGCTGTTATTGATAGTTAAATAACCAATAAATGAATGACTGATTCCTCCACCATAAACATCTCCCCCTGATCCAGTGGTGGATGCGGTATTGTTGGTTATAATGCTGTTATTAATGATTAAAGTACCAAACTCGTTGCTGATTCCTCCACCATCAGCATATCCATCAGTAGTGGTTGCGCTGTTGTTGGTTATAACGCTATTATTGATCATTAGTGTACCCGAGTTGTAGATTCCCCCACCATATGCATTGTTAGTTCCGGTGGCAGTATTGTTGCTTATAATGCTGTTAGTTACGGTTAAAGTACCTTCGTTGTAGATTCCTCCACCATAAACATCTTCTTCTGTGCTGGTTGCGGTGTTGTCTTTTATGGTAGTGTATGTGATGGTTAAATCACCCATGTTACTGATTCCACCACCATCAGTTGAAATACCGTTTTGTATGGTGAAATTGATCAGGGTTACTATGCCACTGTTTATGGTTAAAGGTCTTACTGTGTCATATCCGTCTATTATAGTTCCAGTTTGGCTTTGTCCGAGGAGGGTCACATTTTTGTTAATAACTACCGCTTCTTTGTAAATTCCATCAGCCACATTAACCGTTCCATCCAGTTCCACAGTATCAGTACCGTTTTGAATGGTTGCTTTGGGACCCATTGTTGGACTGGTCACAGTGGCGCTGGTTCCATCATAATCGTCGTTTCCAGTAGCATTATTAACATAGATGGTGTTGGCTGCACTGGAAGAAGAAATAGTCCCTGCGAATATTATTAATAAGCCTAAAATGAGAATAATTCGGTAGTTCATATATTTTGTTTTTTTGATCATGTTTCTTTGTCACCTCCTTTTACAATTTTCCCCGCTAATATGATCATTGTATTCACAAATCAATAATAAAAATAAAATTTTTAGTGACATGTGTCACAAAGTGTAAATGATGCAGTCTGAAAAAGTGGTGTTAAGCTTTGTTAATCTGGAGTAGAAATGTTAAAATGGAGAAAAAATCGATTTATGAAATAGGAAGCGTTATTCAATATTATTTAATATTTTACTTTAACTCTCTTAATCATCTAAAGTCTCTTGGACACTCCTCTACAATAGATACTTTTTATAAGTCAATGGGTTACTTATTGAAATTAAAAATAAAAAGTGGAGAAAAGGGATAAGATCCCTTATTGTTTTTTCCGTATAGCTATTAATCCACCGACTACTCCGAGTAACGCTAAAGCCAATGGCACAACTGGTGCTATGTGGTTTGCATTCCAACGGTGTTGCTGGTTACGCTTGCAGCATTTACTTGTGGCACTGAGTTTAAACTGAGGGAATTAACTCCTCTGCTGTTGCTGAATGTGTCTGAGGCGATTGATGCACTGAACAGGTAGATTCCTGGTCCTGTGGTCCATCCCGAGATGTAAAGGAAGGGGTCGCCGACTATCACGTTTTTCATGGTCCAAATTATGGTATTTCCAACGATTGTCCAGGTTCCATCACCACTAATACTGGATATTACAAAGCCATCAGGTATAGGCATGGTTATGGTAACGTTTAATGCATCATCTGGTCCATTGTTTCCAAGTTTGTAAGTTAAGGTGAATGTTTCACCTACTGTGGATTGTTTTTATCACCGGTTATCTGGATGTAGAGGTCTGATTTAGGCACGTATAACTCTTCAGTCGTATTACATCCCTGATACATTGTTGTTTCATCGAATATCGCTTGCAAGACATGATTTCCAGGTGTTTGACTGATTTTATAATCCAATGTAGCTATTTTATCTGTACCTGTTGTGCTTTCACCAACTTTAACACTGTCAATCCAGAACTCCACAGTTGCACCGTTTAAAGATTACCATGGTGGTCAACTAAAACAGCACTTAGAGTGACTGTTTCATCCTTGTTCCCACGGACATTCTCAACGGTTATAGTAATTGGAATCAGATCGACTGTTAGGGTTCCAGTTCCATTGGAGGCTGCGTGTTGTGTATCTCCGGTAAAGGACACTGCTATATTGTAGTCCTGTGTTGCCATGTTGTTGATAAAATAATTCCAGGTAATCTGACCAAAATTATCAGTGTTGGCAGTGTATATTTGGCTGTTTACTGTGATGGTCGCTGATTTATTTGCTATTGGAGTGTTTTGTGTTGTGTCGGTTAGTGTGGCAGTTATATCCACAGTATCCTCATTATAGCCACTGGGACAGTTAACAGTTAAGCTGATTGGAGCAACAACTGCAGTTAGATCTGCAGTGTAATTATCATATCCCTGATAGGAAAAATTCAGTTTTAACAAGTCGAATTTAAAAAAAACATTTCATTTTACAGATTTAAGAATTTTTCCAGGGATTATTGAATGGACAAGGAAAGATTATAAATGAATTTATCTAAAATATCATCAATGCTTGTGTCCTGGCGGCCGTGGTACTTTCCGAGATTGTACATGTATACGAATGAGAATATGGTAAGTGTGAAAGCCATATAATCTATTTTCTGATTAGGAATATTTTTTTCAATGTATTTACTGAAATCATATGAACCTTCCATCAGGAACTGTTCAGCTATTTTCCTCTCTATATTAAACCCTAATTTGAAGAATTCCAAATTATTCCAGACAAATTTCTCCAAATTTCTAACGTAAGTTTCTAAAAAGTCCAAGGGGTCTTCAAATTCCTTATCAATAAATAAAATGGAAGATGCATCTTCATTCAATTGTCTTTTGCCATAAATCATAACCTGATCAAAAAGATTCTGTTTAGTTTTAAACTTGGTATATAAGGTCATCTCAGTAAAACCAGCTTTGGCTGCTATGATTTTAGTAGTAGCGCCAGCATAACCCTTTTCACTAAATAATTTTAACGCGGCTTCTAAAATTTTTTGTTCAGTTTGATCTGTCATGCAATCAACCATATATTTAATATATTTGCTCTATTTATTAAGTTAATTTAAGCAAGTTTTATTTTACAACAAATTCGCAATTTTAATATAATAAAATCAAGTTAGGATTGGTCTGCAACATCTAATAGATAAAAAAAATTATAGTTGGTCGTTTTTGGAAAAGTTTCTAAATAATAGGGCATATCTTATCAAAAAAATAGTATACCTGCCTTAAATTACAACTCTAAAGACTCTTGGATCCTTTCTACAATACACACCCTATTCCAACCAACCACGCCATCAGCTATCTGCTCCAAGTCCCCAGGTACCTCTTCCATACCATAGGGGCGAATGAGAATGATGGGTTTTTCTAACTCTTGAGCAATATCAACCTGTGTTTGTATTAGATCATGGTGGTGGGAGTAAAGTCCGGTCAGTATAACCACCGCGTCTGCTGGTTCAATTTGTTGCTTTAATTGGTCGGGAGTGTTTTCTCCAGGCACACCATGGTCTTCCCATTCAAAGTCCGGAGCTTCGATTAATCTCTGGATAAAGGTAAGATACTCCTCATCTCCCTCTCCATTATGGCTGATAAATAAGTTATAAACTCTTAAATCTTCTTCAAACATAATTATCCCCCAACTGTTATGTAATTGGTTTAAAATATGGTTATAAATCCATTTAATTTTAATGAATTAGTTTAATTTTATTGAATGTAGTTTTATTGAAATAGTTTTAATAAAATTTGGATGGTAAGTATTTTTCTATTTATAGTATCAGACATAAATATAATAGCTAATCAGGCACTGATAATTATTAAAATCTATTCGGGGGGTTTAATGAAAAAGAGGCCATCATTACGTCCTAGGAAAAAATCCAGATCGAATAGTCGAAAAATCCTGATGGTCAATAAGAAATTATTGGTGATAGGGGCACTTGTCGTCTTATTTTTATGTGGCTTTATTATAACCAACTATTCCCCCTCTCAAACCACATTACTTGTCAATGGATCAGAGGTTAAAAGTTCTTCTAATTATAAAATAATGGTTATAGATAACTCTATCGGGGGAGATGTGTCCAATAATACTGTACTGATGAAGAACATCAACAAAACACCGGTAATATGTGAACTAATGGAAGCAGCTAAAAAAGGCTCTCCTTTGATTATATTTGGTGATGGTAGCCAACCCAGAGTAATGCTGGTTGCCGGGGTTCACGGGGCTGAATTACCCTCTCAGATTGCTTTAACCAATCTTATCAACCACCTTAATGGGAAACAGATAAACGGAACTGTGTACATCATCCCTTTTGCTATTCCCAACAACACTGCAACCTGCACCCGCCTAAACAACGGGACAGATCCGGATCGAGTTGCTAATAATCCAGGGACTCCCTTAAATAGTATTATCAACGCTTCTTTGAATAGTAATGTTACCATGCTGGTTGATTTTCATTCTGCTCAACCTAATGATATTCCTGGTAAAAATTGCATAATTTACGATCCTAAAAATCCTAAAAGTCTAGAATTAGCCCGTTATATTAATAATAGAACTGGATCTCCATTATTGGAGGTTGGACCCTACCCTGGTGTTCTTTCCACAGTAAGCAACCGTAATGGAATCACATCGGTGGTGTGTGAAGTTTTATCGTCCCATAACAGTACGGATCCTGGAAGTGTTGAACTTTCATACCAGTATATGCTGACTTTTTTAGAGTATTCAGGTGTTTACAATAACACTGACTGAGAAACTTCAGGAATTAGGTTTAATAATCCAATTAAAAGCACATGAAATTATTAATAATTAATTATTTAGTTTATTGGTTAAAAATAATTAATCTAATTAAATAATTTATATTAAATTCTAATAAAAAAAAATAGAGCTTTAATATGCTTTTAACTCAGCAGTTAATTGTTTCTTTTTATCTTCATCATGAATCCAGATTTTAACTTCCTTCCAGACCACATTGCATTTATCATCGGCTTTCATCCCTACCACTTTCCGAATGGTAAGGTCCACTTCTTTACGTTCCTTCTTGTCTTCTGGATGTAAATCTGCTTCGTTTAGAACATCTTTCATGTGTCTTAGGTAACAGCTCATATAACATTACTCCTTTAGCATGTATTATTCGGCCATACTGCTTCAATTAACTGAAGCCATAACTCTAAACTATAATATAGATGATACTTTTAATGGTTTTAATTGAAAGAAATAATAAATCTCCCAATGGAAATGGTAAATAAATGGTTAGTATCAATATTAAATTAGTGTCAATATTAAAATTATAAGCTTCAGTGTGTTATTATCTATTAAGGTTAAAATTGTTATAATGGGTTTCGGTAGTAAAAAATCATTATAATCATTTACAAATATTTTTCAGACTTTAACTTAAAATTAGGTTATAAACAGGATTAGATTGGTATTTATGGGTGGGAATGGTAAAATGAAAGACAATTTCAAAGTAGCACTGTGTCAGATGAAAGTAGTGGAGGATAAGGGTGAGAACATTGCCCGTGCACTGGCCATGATCAGTGAAGCTGCCTTGCAATCGGATCTGGTGATATTACCTGAAATGTGGAATTGTCCCTATCAAACCTCCCTTTTCCCAGAGTATGCGGAGGAAATGGGGGACAGTATCACATTAGATGCTGTTTCTGAAGCTGCAAAACAGGGTGGTGTTTATATTGTGGCTGGTTCCATCCCTGAAAAACATGACGGAAATGTCTACAATTCCAGCTTCATCTTCAACCCCCAGGGTGAGATTATAGGAGTCCACCGTAAAGTTCACCTTTTTGACATTGATGTGCCTGGGGAAATTAATTTCAAGGAATCAACAACCCTCACTGCCGGTAACCAGATCACAGTAGTGGACACACCCCTATGTAAAATAGGGATCTGTATCTGTTATGATATACGTTTCAGCGAATTATTACGCTTGATGGTGCTGGAAGGAGCTCAGCTGATAGTTGTACCCGGAGCTTTCAACCTCACCACCGGACCTGCCCACTGGAAACCATTAATCCGGGTTAGGGCTGTGGATAACCAGGTTTTCATGGCTGCTGCCTCACCAGCCAGGGATCCTGATGTTGCATATGTAGCTTACGGTCATTCCATGGTTGCTGATCCATGGGGAACAGTTTTAAAAGAAGCAGGAACAGATGAGGAAATAATATATATTCCCATTGACTTAAAAATGATCACAAAAATTCGGCAGGAGCTTCCCCTCCTTAAAAACCGACGAACTGACCTATATCAACTAAAGAAATTAGATTGATTTGAATAATTTTAACAAAAAAAAGTAGGATAAATAAGTGAAAAAAATACCTTATAATTGTTTAAAGCAAGTTGTTGGAACCATGAGACATAAGGCACATAAATATGATTAAACAATTAGAAGATTATGAACCAATGGAAGTTATGGAATTATGGTTAAATACAACAATCACAGCCCACAGCTTCATACCAGAAAAACACTGGATTGACCGATATTACTTGGTTAAAGACGAATATCTTCCTATTTCCACAACCTTTATTTATAAGGAATATAATGTGATTAAAGCATTTGTTAGTATTAGAAACAATTCATTTATTGGTGCATTATTTGTTTTAGAAGAGTATCAAAGGAAGGGTATAGGTAAACAACTACTTGATGACTGTAAATCTTTATATCAGCGTTTAGAAGTGGGTGTTTATATAAAAAACAGAAATGCAGTTAATTTCTTTAAGCAATGTGGTTTTGTCGTTTGCAAAGAACAAGCTAATGGAGATTCAGGGGTTATGGAATATATAATGACATGGACCAACGAAAAATAAAAATGTGGCAAGTTTGATTAAAGGGCTAGCTTAAACTAAAGGGCATCTTAAACTAAGGGCCAGCTTAACTAAGGGCCAGCTTAACTAAGGGCAGAGTTACTAACTAAAATTCTATTTAAATAAAAAAAAAACTTTGATCCAGAAGTTTATTTCTGAATCTTTTTTAAGGCCTTATTGCATGCCTTTTTAAATTCTTTATCCCCCGTAGCAGCACGACGGGCTTTCTTAATGGGGTCAATACCCTGTTCATCTCCAATATCACCCAGTGCCTTAACTGCTGCTACCCTTACACCCCAATCTTCATCAGTAAGAGTATCAATAAGTGGGTCCACTGCAGCAGCACTGCCTATCTCGCCCAGTGCCTTGGAGGCGAACTTTCGCACACTCCAATCCTTATCAGAAAGGGATTCCACCAACTGGTCAACCACAGTATCGTTTTTAATGTCCTTAAGGGCCAAAGTGGCGTACCTGCGGATATTTCCCTCATCATTTTTTAATATGGCAACCAGTGAG
>Ga0209639_1002871_pt1 | contig 12458 bp, 7 predicted proteins | sample EPASupsiteHSE605_FD_187268 | JGI IMG/M metagenome (GOLD analysis project Ga0209639, IMG submission 187268) | Bioremediated contaminated groundwater from EPA Superfund site, New Mexico - Sample HSE6-05 (SPAdes) (version 2) | ecosystem: Environmental > Aquatic > Deep subsurface > Groundwater >...
TCTGCCCATATCTAACCAATATTTTCCGAATCAAGTGCATCAAGATTATCCATCAGAACCATGGCTAGCAATTTATTTATTGCTTTTCCGATTCTTGTTTTGATAATACATAGAACAATCACATTTATGAAACATGTGAAAAATGCGTCATATGTGACATATCCCAAACAAATTGTCAAATCAAAATTATCTTTTCCATTTTTGAACCCAGAAGAATTACGCTCAGAAGGTAGGGATTCTATTGAAATGAGAATACCTGGATTTACAAAATATTCATCCAGTGAGATCTGGGAAATTAATATAATTTCTTCTGAATAAAATAAATATCGAATTGACATGTTTTTCTCATGCTCCTTTGGGATAATTGAATCATTTGATTGTGAATATGAAACAATAGTATGACTTGTTTTATATATATTGACAAACAAGAATACATCAACATTTTCAAAACAATTCATCAGTTCAAAAAAAAACCTCTTTTTCCGATTTTTAACATGAGCTCTGAAATCATCAATAGGTGATGTTTACTGAACACAAAGAAATTTCCAATTTTATTTCATAAATGAATCAACACATGACCCAATCAAATGCTATAATGATCTTTTTGTTCCCAAATCAAGCAATTCATATTATCTCAATAGTGTTTAACTGATATATCGATTTTTGTTGGACCCAAACAAATGAGCTTCAAGTACAGGGCTTAATGTGTATTTTTTTGCATAAATATTATTCTATTCAATATATAATAGCCTTATCTCTTATAAATTGATTGTTATGAATTTTAAAAATATCAATAGCAATTAAGTTAGCGACCTGCATTTCAATGTGTCCAAAATAAAATATCGAATAATTGATTTTTTTTTGGCATTTTAAATCATTTGAGTCCGTATTGAGTTGTTTTCCGACAGTACAAAGAAATGTTAGTCCATAATGACTTGAATCACTTTTTATAATTTGGCATATTGAAACAGGTCCTGAGTGTCATGGAAGCAGTTTCATTAAATAACTTCTGAGCGACATTTTTCGATGACAGCTAGGATTTATTGGGATATAATTTATTCATTAAATAGATATTCACACACCCTACATATAATCAAAATGAGAAAAATCAATTTTATTCCTATCTCGAGAAAAATGCGAAAAAAGATTTATACAAAAGAAAAAAGTTGACTTTACTATTTTTATTGTCTTTTCTCAAGCTCAATAATCAAATTCTGAGGAATTCTCAGAAAATGGCAATCTTCAGAGTTTACAACAATGGTTACTTCGCTTTGGGGAGCTTGGGAATTTTTCTTGACAGTGCCAAATACAGAGAATGACACTGGTCTCGATGATAGTTCACTATTAGGGTCTTTGTATATAACAGAACCTCTAAAAACAATATATAAATGCTCAGGAACTTGGCCTGCATTAAGCAAAACATCGCCTCTTTGAGCTTTTTGGGCAAATCGCATACTATCTGATACATGGGCAATTATTGATCCGTCTCTCGGTATTTCACGATCTATAAGCAATTTATAAACTAACCAATCGATTGTTTCTGGTTGTACTTCTTGTTCGTTAAAAAGGAGATATAACTGTTCGGCGCATGGTGTTGGATGGGCCTTGGGGATTTTCTGTTTCTCGGCCTTAAACATAATCTTTAAAACATCATCAAGAGTAATAATACCAACAACCTTAATAATTGGATCTCCACCGGTGGGAGAGTCTACTAGTTCCTCAACAACAGCTATATGTGTGTGATTCTTGAGGAACATTGTTAATGCATTATAAAGATTATCATTTGATTGGAGTTTCATTGGCGTTCGACCAATAAACTGATGAACTTGCTCGACAGTGAAACCACGGTTTGGATCAATATAAATCAAGTATTTTGTGATAAGAATCCATTCGACATCTCCATCCTTGTTGATTATTGGAATTCTTGAGAATCCAGAATCCATTACTTTAAAAATAAATTCTTGGTCAATTACATCATCCCATTTGACATAAAACATATTAATAACTGGTTTCATGACGGATGATAAAAGCATTTCTGGTAGATGAAGAGCTCCATCAGCAATATTCTTTTGGGCTTTATCAACATTAAACTCCTTCTGCTCAATTTGTTTCTGCAAAAATCCTGTAAGTTCATTGGCGGTTAATTGATGAGGAGCATTTGTACCTAATAAAAACTCTATAAACTTTGAAAGAGGGTATGCAACAAAGAAAAGGAGGGCGCGGAAAAGTTTAATATACCATAATAAATAGTATGATGATTCAACCTGATACTTATACATGAATGTTTGAGGCAAAATTTCACCAACCATCGTGATAATTGTAGCAGAAAAAATAAAACCTGTTACAGGATCAAGAATCTGAGATAACAGAATTGATAATGTTGAGTTAACAAGAGTGTTTCCGAATAGATCGGTACAAATAATAAGGTTTTCGTTCTCTCTGACTTTTTTAATCGCTCTAGCTTGCTCTTTTTGATCATCGTTACCTGATTGTATCATAACATCTAAAGTCAATATATCAATTGACAATAAAGAAATATTCAAACCAGAAAAACAAGCAGAACACAATGATAATATAACTACAGCGACCCATATAAAAGCCCTTTCATACCAAGGATCTTCAATTAAAACTGCTTCATTAATTTGAATTGACATATCAATCTGTTGAATTCCTCCACTCCCACTCAAAGGATCAAACTTCAATAAAATTTGATCTTTTGAATAATGTTTTCCATAATGTGTTAATCTGTTCAAAAAAGTATTCATCACTGAAACATTTGATTGTAATACCATATAGCTATCCATATACCCCTTTCCAATCAGAACATATTCATAAAAATCAGATGGAACACTCACATAGCTATATTTCAACCATATCTCAACTTTCATAACTTCACTTTCATTACCAATGACAACAAAAGCTGGCAATGATGTGTTAAGTTCAGCCGTAGTAACTATTGATGATTCTTCACGATAGAGTGAGTAACCCAGAGACAAAGTGATGAGTAGTGGAAACATTTCTGAACCTCAAAAGCCGCCATACTTATTGAATTATATATGATCGTCTGGGGTGCTTTTGCATTGGCCATATGCCTAGTTTTCTACTTGTCTTACTCTTTTAAGAATATGATGCTGAAAAGGAAAGGTATTCGCACGTTTATGATTGGATTTGGATCTAAACCAATGAAAACCCGCATAATTGAAATTTTGATGATGACTTCATCAGTGTCTTTGGGCTTTTCACAGTTTTTATCTCCGGTAATTGGAATGTATTATGGAAAAAACTGGTTTTCCGTTAATTTCATTGTTGTTGGATTAGGTGTAATGCTTGGTGTTACTGGGTGTTGCATTTTTATTGTAGCATTGATCCACATGAAAGATTCATGGAGAGTCGGGATGGAAGATAACCAAAAGACTAAATTGGTTACCAGTGGAATATTTTCGATCACGAGAAACCCCGCTTTTTGTGGATTTGATTTAATTTACCTCTCTAATTTGCTTTTAGTTCCTTCAAAATCGACAATTGTCCTAACATTTGCTACGATTTTCATGATACACATGCAAATCCTAAGAGAAGAAGACTTTCTAAGGTCAGCTTTCGGCAAAGAGTACCAAGAGTACACCAAGAAGGTACCAAGGTACCTGATGTAAAGTTTGATAAACTTGTCAGTTTTCGGCATTTTAATGGAGACAAACAGGTTGCAAATTAATCAGTTCTTGGTTCGTGTGAACAATCCTGATTTGGATTTTGCTGTTATTATGATTCAAGAAATCCGGGCAATTTTGGAAAAATTCCACTCAATTGAGATTCAAAATGGTGCAGAACCATTTTTTGTTGATGGTATAATTAGTAAATCAACTAGTAAGCATCCCGGTCTTGCAAATGAAGTTTTCAGGGTGATTACTTTGTTAGTTCAGTATTGCAGCTTTGAAATGGTGACAATGGTGTATCAGAATGCACTTGATGTGGTTTACAGTTCAGGGTGTGAGATTATACCTCAAATGTTGTCGATTATGAAAGAAACTTTGACGAATGCTGTATATTATGAAGTAGATAGGAAAAAGCATATCTTTAATTTTCTATATCCGATCCTTACACGTGATATATTGAGCTATACAAAAAGTGTTTTATCTTTTGTGATTGATTTACTCGCTTGTTTACTTGAGTTTCTTGGTGAATTTGCATCAAATGAGCAACTTAACATTGTTTTAGAAAAAATACTTGTTTTCTTTGCTCCAAACTGTAATTATGACCAAAAACAGCAAAGAAGGCTAGTTTCAGGCTTGGCGAATCAATGGGTTAAGTATACTCCAATTAATGGAGTTACCAAATTAATGAATCACTTCTTGAAGAAGGAGGTTTTAGATCAGGATATACCATTTATGACATTATCATTAGTTGTATCATCAAGTACTAATCTTTTTGGGGAGTATGTTGATTTCCTAATTGACTTTTTCTCTTCAAAAATTGATACAGTCAATCAAGTTATAGCAGAAGAAGGAAAAGATATGGATTCACTGGATATCACTCTCATCCAAGATTCTATTAGTTCTATTACCTCATTATTAAAGGTTTTTCCAGATAAAGCTAAAAAATTTAGTGATAGACTATTTGAATTAATGTATAGCTACATATCATATGGAATTGATATTGCTGTGAAAGCTTTAGATGACGATGATGATGATGGTGGATTTGTTGATGAAGAAATGGAAGAAGAATTTGATGACATGCAAGATGGATATAATGGCGATGACACATGGAGACTAAGGAAGGTTTCAATTTTCCTGGCAAAGGCTTTAATTCAGCAGTATCCAGAAACCTTTGTTGAATACTTAACCGTTGAAGAAAATGTTGATCTTTTATGCAATGGTCTTTATGATAGTGATATTGCTACAAAACTTGAGATGTTTAGATTTGTTGTTTTATTGCTAGAGAAGTTTATGGAAAATATGTCTAAAGATATGACTAATAAGATTCTCGAATCATTGATTGCACAATTCCAATATGAAGATGATAAAGTGATCAGCTCAATTCTTAACAGCTTGGATTCTATTATTAAGTCCTCTGGAGAAATTGATACTCAGTTTATTGAGCAAGCAATAGATTATTCTCACAATTTAGTTTCTAATCAAACAATAGTTGCTCTTTCATCATTTTTGTCAACTATTTTAGATATATACTCCAACTCATATTTATTTATAGACCATATCTGCTCAATCATTGAAATAGTTTTTCAAACATGCGATGATGATTCAATTATTAATGTGTTCCCCGCATTATCTTCTGTTTATAGTGTAGCCAATAAGGCATGCCCAGAAAATGATAGTATATCAAAGCTTCAGAATTCTCTTTTAGATATTATTCAAACAAAACAATCATTGGTTAATCATTCTCTATCGCTTTTATCTCAATTCATTTGTCTTTTTGGTAACAGCACTCTAGTTTCCAAAACTGTAGATTTATTGATCAAAATATTTGAGAGGCCTCAAAGTCGAAAAATCGCCCCAGCTTACTTATGCCTGGTCAGCTCTTCTCCTCAAAAATTATTACTTCAAAAACATTCCGACTCAATACTCAACGAAATCACCATATTACTTGAACAATCTGATTCAAAAACTCTCTTTAGGACCCTTTGGCTTTTATTTGTATGCATCGAGAATAAATTCTTCAAAATGGAAAATTTAACCAGCATTCTTGATAAAATTATTAATACCCTTTTAACTGGAGATTCGGCTACTCAAGAATTGACCCTCCAGATATTAATACTATTATCTCCTATACCAGTTCTGTTTCAAAAAGCATCATTAACAATTAACAAATTTATCACATCCAAGGTTCAACCCTCCGAACTTATATCGTTGTTGTCATCACTTCTTCTCAAATCAATCAAAATTTCGCAGAATGAAGTACTCATGTTTATTGAAAATATATTTAGCACCACAATGAAGCAAGCTAACATTGAAGAAGATATTATGAAACAACTCGCTTTTATTATTGGTTGTGTTGGCTCAAATAGTCCAAAGATTAATAAGACTGTATTAACAACCATTCAAGGGAACATTAGTGAAAAGAATCCCAATGTTTTTGCCATTCATTGTTTTGGAGAGCTTGGTGCGTTTTCTGACGTGTCTGATCAAACAGCATTAATTGAATTATTAATTACTATAGCCTCAAACAATCCCGATCGTCAGTTGTTTTCTGGTGCAGCAAGTGCTTTAGGTTCAATTGCGTCACTCCCATCAAATAAAGTATTTGATCGCCTAATAGATATCGCTGCATCTGACTCTTCGAGGGCTTCTATTTGGGGTTACTCAATTGTGTCTCTAACGCAAAAGTTGTCAATTTCCAAAGAGTCAACTGCTCTTCAATATTTAGAGAAAATTTCTTTGTATCTGTTAAGTGATTCACATGATTCGTCTACATACAACCTTATCTCTAAAGGATTGACTAATTTGATCAGTGTTAAAAATGATTATATCTTGACTTTGATTGCCATTTCTAAAGAGAAACCTCATGTTTCTAATGTTGCTTTAGCCTCAATATATAGGTTTATTGCAGATGCTGATGAAACATTATGTATCAAGTTTATACCTCAAATCCTTTCTGTTTTGGATCCTAATAATCCTGAAAAGTCTTCCTCTATTGTATCCTGTTTAATCTCATCAATTAAGTATCCATCAGTTTTTGAAATTGTGATTCAGTACATGCCACAGATTATTGAGTGTATTATGTATAGAGATTCTCATCTAAAAGAAATGAGTTTTGGAGTTCAGACTATTACACAGGATGTTGGAATTCCTCTCCGCTCAAGTGCTTTTCAATTACTATCTATGATATTACTCAAAAAACCAGAGATATTTGTTTCTAAAATAATTTCCCAAATAATATCATCATTGTTTGACAAATCAGAGATAGTTGCAATTGAATCATTCCACTTGTTGACTGGCATTTGTAAGCAGCCCTCTCTGGTGAATGAATTAATAGAACAGGTTCATACATTACTAGAGTCAATCTATAGTCTTACATCAAACAATACTATCAGTATCTCAAATGAAAGAGAGTTATATTCACTTATTGCTAATCTTCGCAATGCCATTCCTGAAAAAATTAATAGTGAATTTGATTCTTTTGTTAAGAAGTATGCAAATAATGAAAAATTTAAACAAGAAATGAGTGAGATATCATTTGAAGCCCTAACAAAAACTCACGAACAAAGTACCTTTAATCAACTCTCAGTATCATATTCCATAATGAAATCATTCAGAAGTGATGCATCAGTCATTTTCCTCTAAATATCTCATTTGGTCTGTTTTTTTTCTAAATCACTCAGGTGGATACTCAATGCTCTTATTGTGGATAGTCCATATTCAAAAGAACCAGACAAACCATATGTAGGCGAATATGAAATAACAAAGCTACTTATCATTCGAAAGTCTGGAATACATGATGATAATACAATACAACAAAAAAGTCCAAAAATGGCTTCAAATGATAAAAACTCAATATCTTTGGTTTTGGAGTAATGTGATGCTGCTTTTTCAATCTCCTTAATACAATAAGAAACACCCCTTAGTATATCAAGTGGATTGGTGAAAAAACTTATTAACTCAAGGGTATCAACTGCCGATTTATAGTGTGGATCATTTCGAATGTGTTCAAAAAAATTAACGTTTGGAATTCTTGAATCAAAATACTTCATTGGTGGATCGATATCTTCGAGTTTTAAATATCTCAAAATCTGAAGGATATCACATTGAAGTCTTCTTGCATGAAAATCTGGAATATATGGGTATACTTCATCATAAATAAACCTATAGAGAAACCCAATAATAATTGATATATGTGAATCATTATTCAAGTGGTATTGTTTAGCTATCTTTCCTGCTATTTGGATAATTATTTTATTTAGCTCTTGTGGCCTTAAATCAATGAAATTCTCAAAAATATGGGTTATTTGCTTATAACAACAAGAATCTGGATATAATAATAAATGTTCGAAACTCTGCTGTAGAGGAGAGGGAGGAAAAAAGGATGTTTTTTCGTCATATGACATAGAAATATGTTTTATGATAGAATATATCCTATGTTTTTGTAAATCCAATGGTAATCTCTTCTTCACGATTGCATTATATTGGTTTAAAAAACTAATGAATGCACTAGACAATGACTTGATCTGGCTTGAATCATTTGAATAATGAGAAAAGAGAAGATCTGTGCGCAGAGCAATGATCATATTATTTGGGATAAAATCATGCGTTGAATACATAACCAACAATAAATTGAGGCATTTAAGGAGTCCTATACTATTTTTTTGTTTAAGATGAAAGATTTTTTGTTCGATGAATGCCAATTTATTAAAAAGCAAACCATATGACCAATACTTCGGAGGAGGACGATGAACCAAAGATGTGAAAGAGCTTTTTGTACTTTCTCCTTGATGGTATATATACTTCTCCAACATAAAAACAGCTTGTCGATGAATCTCTCTCCTATAATCCCAAAATCTTAAAGATCCAATTAACTCATAAGGATCTTTTTGTATTCTAATGGTCAAAAATGGTTTAATAAACTGGTGTGTTTCTAGCCATTCTCCAAAATCAGACATGAAAAAATAGAATTAGAGTTTTTAGAATTCAAATTCCAACTTGTTCATATTCAGAAGCCCTCCAACCACCTTTGTTATGTGACTTAATGTAAAACAAAACGGAAATAATTATGATTGCCACCCCACAAGTTATTCCTCCAATATATAACCAGGTGTTGTTTGGCTTTTTCTGATTTGGAATATCAATTTTGCAAATCTCACTCAGATTTCTTGAGGATTTAGTGACAGGAAGCATTCCAAATTTGCTTGAGGAGTATGATTCAGAAACATATATTGTTGCGGATTCTGTGGTTTGAGGAAATTCATTATTATAAGGACCTGTCAATCCTGAATATGAGATGCATTCAAGTGCTTTAGATCCAAGAAAAACATTTGTTCCCATACTGGCAAGGTGATCAGAGTTGATATATATGGATTTAACATTAATGCAATTTTGAAAAGCATTTGATGACAATTCAACTACTGATGATGGTAAAACAATTGAATTTTTCTGGATTTTGGGAGGACAACGAATAATTTTTTGATAGAATCTATCATAGAGAATCCCATCTTTAGATGAAAATAAATCATTTCCGGATTCAACTAAAATCGAAGACAAGTACTCATTATTCGTTATTGATAAATCAATGTCGATAGTTGAATATGGTATGGTTATTTCTGAAGAATCCTTATTAATTGGGTAATATATTAAAACTGATAAAGTCTTATCGAATAACATTCCATCAAATGACTTATAGTACCGATTGCTAGGATCCACTTCGATTTTCTTAATTGAGTTACAACCATCGAAGACAGTTGATTCAAAGGGTAAATAAGTCTCTGGGCCTATCTTCACAGTATCCTCTTCATATTTTGGAGGCACTTTCAATAAATCATTAGAAGAAGAATATAAAATCCCATTAACTGTATAAATATTTCTATTTGATGATGATACAACAAATCTTTTGGCATTTCTCATCCCTTTAAAAGAATAACTCTGATCAATGGCACAATCAGATAGAAATTCTATTGTTTCATTTTGAATATTATATGGTATTACTAACAAAGTTCGAGTATTAGAATTCTTATAAATGACTCCTCCATAAGAAATATACATTGATGTAGATGAGGTTATTTCCTCCAAATTTTTGGCTCTTTGAAGCTCTAATGAGTTAAAATCTCCTTCAATGTTGAGTTTCTTACCTGGGTGATTGATTGGATAATTAATAATATCTGGTTTTAGCTTTGAATATAAAATTCCACCAGGGGCATGATATTTCTCGTTTTCTTGGTCAACACTAAAAGATTCTAGCATATCCATCCTTGAAAAATACAAATTTACAATATTTTCGATCGATTTTGGTATATGAATGCTTTTAATAGATGTTCCTCTCAAAATGAAATTATCAATTTTAACAATTTGTCCCAAATCAATAGATTCCATTGATATACAATCTAGAAAAGCGCAAGCGCCAATTTCTTTTACAGAATTGGGCAATATAATTGATTTTAAAGCAGTACACTCATTGAAAGCATATTTTCCAATGGTAATTAATGATGATGGAAAGACAATATCCTCAATATTGTGGCAATAATGGAATGCTTTGTTTCCTATTCTCTCAATTCCATATGGGATAATAATTGATTTGTTTGGATGATTTGATGGACAAAGGATGACTTCATTTGATTTAATTAGCATTCCATCAGCATCATGGATAATTTTATTACCTTTATCAACATGAATTTGTTTCAGGTTCTTACAATTTTCTATGGGATCTTCTTCGATATCCACTGTACTTGATGATATGTAGATTTGTTTAAGATTTATGCATTGATATATTGAATTTGTATCCAAAAATTCAGCTTTGTTAAGCCTTAATATTTCAACGTGGGGATTAAAGGAGAATGAATAGGTATTAAAAATGGTGATTTGGTTTGGAACAATAACATCTTTGTCTTTTCTTCCATTGGGATATGCAACAAGAACATTTGGCAATAATACTAGAAATCCATCAATTGTGATTAACTTAGGGTTTTGTTCATGAACAATGAAAGACGAAAGACTTTCGCAATTAATAAATGCTTGAGGTGAAATAGTAATCACACTCTTTGATAATCGTATTGATTTCAGAGATATTGCCTTTTCAAAAGCGTAGTCCTTTATCTCAACAACTGAATCAGGTATGTCAATCTCTTCTAATGAAATGCATTCTGAAAACAAAGAATTAGAAATCGTTTCTAAATTCTTTGGTAATATATGATTCTTTTCAATGATTTGCATTCTTCGAAACCATTTTCGCCTATATATTTTGTTGTATCTGGAAACAAAGCTGTTGTTAGTGAATAGCAATTTTTAAAGCATTCAGATGAGATGGAATTCAGCTTTGTGGCAGAAAAGTCAGCAATCTCTAAAGAATGGCAATTCGAAAATGCACTTTCACCAATATTTTCTAAATCAGACGAGAAATTAACCTTTTTGAGATTTCTGCAACCATAAAATGCATAATCTTTGATCCTTTTCACGTTTTCTAGATTAATACTAACTAATTTGTAACAGTTGCCAAAACAATAAGAACAAACAATTTGGACTGATGAGGGAAGAATAATAGTTTCAAGGGAAACAAGGGAATTGAAATAAACATCTTCAAGTTCTGTTTTGGAGATGTCAATTCTAGTAAGACTATCACAATCCTTAAACGATCTACCCAAAACCTTTAAAGCAGATTCAATCCTAATTTCAAGAAGGGATTTACACCCATCAAACGCATTACTACGTATTTCTAGAAGTCTTTTTGAGAATAAAATCGATGAAAGACAGAAACAATCTTTAAATGCCTTTTCATCAATTATTACTATTGAATCTGGCATAACTAATGATACGAGATGGCTGCAATTTTCAAATGCTGCAATATTAATTGAATAAACCAGATATGTTGTCTCGGCACTTGGATTCACAACAGTACTTGGTATTTCAAGTTTTCCTTTTTGTTCTATTAATGTTTTCCAATTATCATATGTACCAATTAAAGATACATTTGTCGAATCATTTACTACTTCATACAATAACCCATTAAATTCTATTCTTGATATAGCAACAAATAGAAAGGTAACAAACATGGAAATGATTCTTTCTCACAAAACCTGATTTGAGTTTCTTTTCAAATTTAATTTACAAGATACAACAAAATTTGACAGTTGAATTGTTATTGTTAACAGATAACCATCATTTAAAGTTAATGAATTGTTGAGGAGAAAAAATCATGGAATGTTGCAAGCCAATAATATAAAATGGACAAAAAAATGATCATATTTTCTTCTTCTTGCAAGGTTCTTTTGATTTTTTTATCAGATCCAGTCTATTTTGGATATTCCTCCCTTTTTCCCCAATTCTTTTGCTTTGAGGACTAAATAACATAGGATGACCATATTTTTCTAGTGATCCATTTGTTTCTTTTTCAATATCTTCTTAATTCATCATATTTCTTTGCTAATATTGAACAATATGTTGTATTTTGCGTTAATAGATAGCTAAAATGAATCATCAAGGTATTATCATTCATACAAAAGAATTATAAATTGCATTGGTAGAAAAGTTAATAATTAAAAAAAAATTAAAGTTTTTCCCTACAAAAATCTATTTTCGTTCATCCTTTCATATAACATAATTCACATTATTCAAGAGAATTAGTTTATCCCCGAGTGAAAGCTAAAAAAAATTATCAATTAACTTAAAAATAATATAGAGACTAATTTTACGATGTAATCTTAATATTATGATGTAATTTATGATATTTTTGGTAAAAAATTCAATTGTATTTTTTTCGAGATTGAGAATTCATCAAGGGTTCAATCTTTACCAGAATATATAGCAAAA
>Ga0209639_1002873_pt1 | contig 12450 bp, 12 predicted proteins | sample EPASupsiteHSE605_FD_187268 | JGI IMG/M metagenome (GOLD analysis project Ga0209639, IMG submission 187268) | Bioremediated contaminated groundwater from EPA Superfund site, New Mexico - Sample HSE6-05 (SPAdes) (version 2) | ecosystem: Environmental > Aquatic > Deep subsurface > Groundwater >...
AGGGATACTTGCGACCATTTAGAGGAAATAACGGTTTATATAGAAGAAATACCTCCTCACATAACGAAAATATCGCCATAATCTATGGGTATTCCCGAAATCGAAAGACCTGATATCCATAAGCTAGAAAAACTTGTTTGAATAACTAGTCAGATGAGAATGAGGCTACTATTTATTAGACTTTTAGCACTGGAATCATTCATTAGTTTACCGAGGAATCTACCTGCTTAATCATTTTCGGAGCAGGAGATAAAACCGCTAAAATCCCTCCCACTACTACAAAGATCCCCCCGACTACTTGCAAAAGCGTAAGGTATTCATTGAATAAAATTACCGCAAGCACTACAGTCATTACAGGTTCACTTGTACTAATAATTGAGGCAGATGTTGCACCAATACGTTTTATACCTTCAAAAAATGTTAGCATTCCAATAATGGTCGAGATAATAATCCCACCAATCCCCATCCAGGTGCCCCAGGAAAGATCCCAAGTCGTCCCACCAATTGGTAAACCGATTAGTCCATAAGTAAGCGCAGCAGAGGTGGAAATTATTGTAGTACTTACTAAAGGTGACGTAGTCTCCAACATTTTATTTCCTATCACGATATAAATTGCATAAACTAAGGCAGCTCCAAGTGCAAGAATAACTCCAAGATAATTAATTCCTTGCAAAGCCAATCCTAAGACCAAAACTAAGCCAAAGGTTGCTAAAAGTAACCCAACAAGTTTAAAGATAGAGAATTCTTCTTGTTTGATCAAAACTGCAATGACAGTAACAATAATAGGATAAGCATACAGAAGTAAAGCTGCTAAGGAAGCTGGAATAAATAATACTGAGGATATGTATAGACCAGCCATCATAGAATATAAAATCCCACCCATACCCCATAAAAGAAGCCAAGTTTTCAAGGTCAGTCGAGGAAATCCTTCTCGCCAAATAGTAATAGTCCAAAAAATAAGTGCTGCAATGCAAAATCTAAAAAATAAAACCGTAGAAAGTCCCGCACCTCCCGCAAAGACTACTTTTCCTAAGATCGGGTAAAAGCTGAAACTCAAGGTAGAAATAAGGATTAATAATACTGCCAATCCATTGGAATCTTTTTGCTTATCTCTCATCTTTTTCTCCATTATACATTTGTCCTATAACTCTTAGACGATTAATCATTTGATTAACTCCTTTTAAGATATTCCTCTATTATCGAGGATACATGGAATCCTGTCAAATAATTCTTTTGTGTTCACGATCATACAAAAGTAAGAGGCTTGGCTAACGCCAAGCCATAATATTTTAGTTTTTCCATTTATGTCCGCTTAACGACATGTCTAACTAAAAAAAGGGACCAAGCTTGATACTTAACGCTTAATCCCACTTACTTATGCTAAATTATTTGATATTCTTTATGGCATTTTCTCCAAATTGTTTTGTCACTACTTTTTCATAAGGAGCAATCTTATTTAGCTCTCCAGCATCCTTAATGATTTGTTGCAAAAGATAAAAGTCGTTTTCCGTAAGGACAGGATCCAGTTTCCAGGAACTTTGTTCCTTATAATTTCTAACTGCACTTATGAGAATTTGATCATTTTCATCTGGAAATTGAAGTTTTATGGCCATAGCAATTTCCTCAGGAGTATGACTTGCTACCCAACGCTGCCCTTTGTAAATTGCATTAGTAAACTTTTGAATGAGCTCAGGATTTTTCTCGATCATGCTTTTCTTAGCAAAATATGCCGTATAGGGAACCTCACCACTCTCCTTGCCTAAAGAGGCCACGATATAAGCTTTACCCTCTTTCTCCATTCTTGATGCCGTAGGCTCAAAGATAATGACATAATCCCCTTGACCTCCTATAAAGGCACCCGGCATCGCTGCAAATTGCATCGTGGTATCAATAGAGACATCTTTTCCTACTGTCAAACCATTTTTGCTTAAAACAAACTGAAGGACAATAGCGGGCATTCCGCCCTTACGTCCGCCTATTATATTCTTTCCATTGAGGTCACTCCATTTAAAGTCAGGATCGGGAGTTCTACCCATGAGGAACGTTCCATCTCCATTGGTGAGTTGGGCAAATACGATACTATTATCTTCTTTACCTTCGTTATAAACATAGACACTTGCCTCAGGTCCTGCAAAACCAATGTCAACTTGACCTGATAACACGGCCGTCATAACCTTATCTGCGCCTTGACCATTTGTAAGCTCGACATCGAGCCCTTCTTCCTTAAAGAACCCTTTACTCATAGCTACATATTGCGGAGCATAGAATATTGAATGTGTAACCTCTGAAAGTTTAACCTTTGTAAGCACGGTTTGATTACTACTGCAGCCTGATAGCACTAAGGAAACTCCAAGAATTAGCGCGATAAGTACGTGCATAAACCTTTTTTTCATCATGAGGATCCTCCTTTTATTGATCAATGATTTTATTCAACTAGGTTACGTAAAAAAGCTTACTCAGAGTTTATTTTTCACAAGCAATTTTTCAAGGTAAACCACCCCCTGATACATCACTGTAGCTGCCACCCCTAAAATGATGACACTAGTCATAACTAGATCCAATTTGAAAACTTGACCCCCGTATACGATGAGATAACCTAATCCGGCTTTAGATACTAAGAACTCTCCAACTATAACTCCCACCCAGGATAACCCAACATTAATCTTCAGAGCATTAATAATGGTAGGGTATGAAGCCGGAAGTAGAACTTTCGAAAGGACTTGAAATTTTGTGCCACCAAAAGTCCGGATAAGCTTAATTTTTTCTTGGTCTATCGTTAAAAACCCGTTTAAGACTTCTAGAACTGTGACAATAAGAGAAATGGCTAACGTCATAACAATAATTGCCGCAGGGCCTGCACCAATCCAAACAATAAAAACTGGGCCGAGCGCGATTTTAGGCAAACTATTAAGAACCACTAAATAAGGTTCTAAAACCTTACACAAAAATTCTGACCACCATAACATAATGGCAATGATCGTCCCCACCAGTGTTCCTAAGACAAAACCGACGATCGCTTCGAGACAAGTAATTCCAATGTGGTGAAAGAGCATTCCGTCTTCATACAAATTCATAATTGTTTTAAAAACTCTAGAGGGCTGACTAGTAATAAATGGATCTACAATTTTGGCATTGGCACATAGTTCCCAAAGTAACAAAGCAATACCAAAAATAAATAATTGTATGACTCTAACTGAAATTTTTTCCATCCTGACTCGATGCAGATAATCTTTATGTTCTTGAGAAATGTCTAAGACCTGAGCCATGTGAGAATAACTGTCTTTCTTTAAATTAGACATGGACATCAAGCCCCTTCCATATCTCTTGAAAATAATACCTGAACTCTGGTGTTTCCCGAGTAAGTAAGGGGGTCCTGTTATCACAGTTTAGATTGATTTCATAGATGTTTTTAACTGTTCCAGGTCGCTTCGATAATAGGACAACCCGGTCAGCCATGCTGATACTTTCAGAAATGTCGTGGGTAACCAGGAGTGCAGTTTTATTCTCTTTTTTTATAATGGCATAGATATCATCATTGACCACCAGTCTAGTTTGATAGTCCAACGCCGAAAATGCCTCATCTAATAAAAGAATCTGAGGATCAGTCACAAGCGTCCTTATAAGAGCTACTCTTTGCCTCATTCCTCCCGAAAGCTGGCTAGGATATTTATCTTTGAATTCGTAAAGACCATATGTCTTTAGAAGCTTTATTGCATGTTCCTTTGTTAAACTTGTAACATTTTTTCTAATTTCTAGACCGAGCATGACATTTTGATAAATAGTCCTCCAGTCAAAAAGATGATCCTTTTGCAGCATGTATCCTATTTTGGGAGATGTCCCCACAACTTTTTCCCCGGAAAGGAAAACCGTTCCAGAGGTTGAAAAAATAAGTCCCGAAATGATTGATAATAGAGTGGATTTACCACAACCACTTGGGCCGACAATACTAATAAACTCTCCATCTTCAACAGAAAAATTGATATTCTCCAAGGCTGTTATTTCCCCATTGAGGGATTGATATTTCATTCCTACGTTATTGACTTCGACAACTGGTATCAATGGCATCCCCCCCTTAACACATCTCAGTTCTTTAATAGTGTATTGGGAAGTAGATTCATCGGTGAGCAATTCATAAATTTTCCTAATTCCACTCCTAGGTACTTAATTATTATTAAAAATTTAGCAAAAATAAAATAAGAAAGAGTTTTAGAAAACTTGTAAATAAGTTCTCTAAAACTCCTTTTGGGGATTAGCTTAGATTAAATTCATATAGTTATTTATAAACCCTTAGCCCAATCCATCAATCGCAACTCTAATGCGTTCAAAACCATCTTCAAGAATAGAACGGGAGCAACCGATATTAAGCCGCGCAAAGCCTTCGCCGCCAGGACCAAACTGAAAGCCCGGATTTAGTCCCACTCCAGCTTTGTGCACCAAAAACTTTTGTAATTCTTTAGGCTCCATTCCTAATCTCCTAAAATCTAGCCAAACTAGGTAGGTCCCCTCAGGTTGAATCGCCCGAATCTGTGGGACATGGGCAAGGGACGATATAAGGAATTCTACATTTCCTTGCAAATAGTCCATTAATTGATTCAGCCAATCCCAGCCATGCCTATAAGCCGCTTCTAAAGCTGTTATCCCAAAAACATTAGGATGATGTATCCCTGTTAAGTCTCTTGTCGCTTGAAAAGCTTGTCTATAGTCAGGATTTGGAATAATTAAATTTGACGTCTGTAAACCTGCTAAATTGAATGTCTTGCTAGGCGCTGTACAAACAATCGATTGAAGAGCCAACTCAGGCGAAAGAGTGGCAAAGGGGATATGGCGATGCCCACGGTAGATAAGATCACCGTGAATTTCATCAGAGATTATGAGAACATTATGAGCAAGGCAGAGCTGACCTAAGCGCTCCAGTTCCTCACGCTCCCAAACGCGCCCTACTGGATTATGCGGGTTGCACAAAATCATCATCTTAATTCCGCTGGAAAACTTTTTTTCTAAGTCCTCAAAATCCATAGTATACCGACCTTGTATAAATATTAGTTGACTATTTACAACTTCACGGCCGTTCTTATTTATTGCGTGAAAGAAGGGTGGATATACTGGGGATTGGAGGAGAACTTTATCCCCTGGCTTGGTAAAACTCTGGACCAATTGGAATAAAGCGAAAACAATTCCTGGGCTAAAGGAGACCCAGTCCTTTTGAATCTTCCAGCCATGGCGCTCATATAGCCAACTACTTAGTGCCTCATAATAACCGTCCATTCCATCAGAATAACCAAATATCCCGTGCTTCGCGCGATTAACCAATGCTTCAATAACGGCTTCGGGAGCTTGGAAGTCCATGTCCGCGACCCACAAAGGCAGAACATCTTCGCACCCAAAAATCCGCTGATTGAAATCCCATTTTACTGAACAAGTCTCGCGACGATCAATAATCCGATCAAAATCGTAGTTCATAAATCTAATTTCTCCTTATCAATTTTAAGAATTAATCCCCAACAGCGACCTCATTAACCGACTGCACGATTTTGTTGTATCCGGTACATCTGCATAAATTACCGGCAATTGCAGTTTTGATCTCTTCTTCTGTTGGATAAGGATTTTCCATCAATAGCGCCTTGGCCGACATCAGCATTCCCGGGGTACAGTAACCGCATTGGACTGCGCTATTTTTAATGAAGGATTCTTGTAATTTATCCAGTTGCCCATCCTGTTCAAGAGCTTCAATTGTGAAGATCTCCTGACCTCTAATTTGAGGTGCAAGAACTAAGCAGGAATTTACAGCCTTGCCGTTCATAATTACAGTGCATGATCCACACTCTCCTTCACCACATCCCTCTTTTGTCCCTGTTAAACCCAGTTCATCTCTCAACAAGTCAACCAACCTCATGGTCGGACGAACCTTCATATTATATACTTTTCCATTGACCTTAAACTCAATTTGCATGCTTTGCCACCCTTACCCTCTAATATTCAATCTATTATCTGGCTTAAAGACTCCTACCTCATAAGTGATTGTTTCTAGTCCTCCCTCTCCTACTATTCATAGTTACCACTCGAAAACGAATTCTCATTCGTGCCTCGGAACCTCGAGACTCGATTTCCAGGCAGCCATAATCTTCTCTGGCGTGAGAGGCAGATTTGACATGGATGTTCCCAATGCATTATTAACGGCATTGACTACCGCCGCAGCAACAGGAACAAAGGCAATTTCGCCAATACTCTTTGCACCGTACGGACCTTCATCTCCACCTTCTTCTATCAATAGAATCTTCACCTCAGGCATGTCCGGAGCATTAAGAACATGATAATTTTTCAGGCTGCTATTTAGAATACTTCCATCGTTGCCTACTCTTATTTCTTCATATAAAGCATAGCCTATCCCCATTTGAACACCGCCTTGAATCTGCCCTTCAACCATCCCAGGATTGATAGCTTTACCGATATCATGTGCTGCCAGATAATCTGTAACCCGGACTCTTCCTGTCACTGTGTCAACCTCTACCTCAGCAAAATGCACCGCATAAGCACCCGGATTAGACGTCCCATGATAGGTATAGGTAATTACGATGTCGGTATTGTTCTTTATTTTTGCTGTTGTTGCAATATCCCGATAACTTAGTGAGTGCTGTTCATCCCCTCTTACCCACACTCTTCCATTTCTATCTTCTAAAGACTGAATCGAGTTTTGAAATATTTGTGAAGCACATTCCAATAATTTCTCTTTTACCCTCATGGCAACTTGGTAGGCACAGGCACCACATATATAAGTGACTCTGCTCCCATAAGAACCGAAATCATAGGGACCGTATTCTGTGTCTGCCTCTAAAGTAGTAATATATTTAGGATCAATATCTAAGACCTCAGCCACAATTTGCGTGATCGAAGTAATTGTTCCACACCCTAATTCATGAAGACCCGTATTCAGAATGAAAGTGCCGTCCTCATTCATTTTAAGGGTCATTGTACTATGTTCAGGGAATCCACCATACATACCGTTTTTATGCGCAGCACTGGCCAGTCCTACCCCTCTGCGGAATCTGCTTTGATCCGGCTTTCTATTGAATCGTTCATTCCAACTGAAGGCTTCAGCCCCTTTCTCCAGGCACTCAATCACACGTGCATTACCTAAAGAAATTTGAGATGATTTATCTAGATCATAAGGATGGACAAGATTCTTGAGCCTAAATTCCACAAAATCCATTCCTAACCTTTTGGCTGCTGCATCCATATGAATTTCAATCGCTGTCATTATTTCTGGCGCACCCCACCCTCGCGCTCCGCCAGCAACAGGTGTATTCGTGTAAACTGTTTTACCCGTATGTTCATAGTATGGGATTCTATATAATTTGCAAATCTTCTTGGACATTACATAGGTATTATCAATCGAACTGGTTGCATACGCTCCAGCATCCACAATGGTATTTACACTGCATTCCGCAAGAATCCCTTCCTTGGAAACTTTGGTTCTTATCCTGGAGGTTGTCGCCGGTCTGGTCATCGTAGAGATAATCGTTTCTTCCCTAGTCAAGGTTAATTTGACAGGCCGCCTTACCTTTTTAGCCAAAAAAGCAGTGATCGGCTCTAAGATGGTTTCTTGTCTTCCGCCGAAAGAGCCTCCCATAGGTACTTTAATGACTCTGACTTTGTTATAACTCAATTCCAACAAATCTGCGACTATGGTCCTTACTCCAAATACTCCTTGACAAGCAGCCCAGAGAGTCAGCTTTCCCGAGCTATTATAATCCGCTAGACAAACATGAGTTTCCATTGCCGCATGATGCACTTTTTGAGTATTAGTTACAGTTTCTACGACAACACAGTCATCAGAAAGTGAACCCTGCTCCCCAAGTTTGTATTCATATTCATGAAGCAGGTTCCCCTCGGGATGGATTTTTGTCTCCTGTTCCTCCAGCGCTTTCTCGGGGGTACTTAGTACTGGCAATCCCTGATATTCCACATGAATGAGGTCAATGGCCTGTTTGGCAATTTCCTTGCTCGCAGCTACCACAGCGGCAACCCGATCTCCCACAAACCTTGCCTTGTCTGTCAATAAACGCTCATCCTCTAAGCAAAACTCTTGGGCAGGTACTATTCGATAGCGACTGTATGTTTTACTAGGAGTATTCAAATGTGTAAAGACCCGGATAACCCCTGGCAGAGCTTCCGCTCTGCTTGTATCAATTTTTGTAATGAGCGCATGGGCAATTGGACTCAAAAGCAGTTTTGCATATAACATATTAGGAAGCTTCATATCACTTAGATATTCTAAACTTCCGCTAACTTTTTGCTGTGCATCATGGATTGGGAAAGTGTGTCCGACATATTTATAATCCTTGTCCAATACTCTCACTCCTCAGCTTTACGACACTAATGATACCCAATTAACCCTCTTCTCAACAAATCAAACTGGTATGCTATTATAATAACTCAGAGCCTTTAGAACTCCTAACGTGATAACCTATGTTGTTGTCTCATTGTACAGATAGTCCTTTTGTTATATATTTTAAATATCTATTCAAATATTAGAGTGGCAAGCAATACGAGACAAGGAGGATGTAACAATGTTTAAGTTTAATGTAGAGGAAGAACTAAGCTGTAAAATAGAGGGTACCGGTAAGTTTATTGCTAAGAAAGGAACAATGGTTGCCTTCAAAGGGAACTTTAAGTTTGACAAGATGTTGCTAGGTCCAGACAATGGTGGAGGAGTTATGGGTTCTCTCTTAGGTCTAGCAAAAAGAAAACTAACTGGGGAAAATATTGAACTGATGACCGTCGAAGGTTCAGGTATCATATATTTAGCAAAAAATGCTTATCACGTATCCGTATTTGAACTAGAGCCTGGGGATTGCTTATCGATTGAGAGTGAAAATCTGCTGGCTTTTCCCACAGACCTTAAATACGATGTGCGTTTAATAGGAAGTGGAGTATTATCTCAAAAAGGATTAGCAACAACTGTCCTCACCAATATCTCAAATCTCCCCCAACAAGTTGCCGTCATAACCGATGGTAACCCACTCATGTTAGAAGCACCCTGTGTTGTCGATCCTGATGCTGTAGTAGCATGGACAAACAGCCCTCATGGAGGTGGAGATCCGAGTGTCGCCATGAATAACTTCAGTTGGAAAACAGCGATTGGACAAACATCCGGAGAATCCTATCAGTTCCAGTTTAATCAAACAAACCAAATGGTTCTCGTTCAACCGTCTGAGAGATTATCTGGATTAAAGCTTAGTGTGGACTAAACGCCTCAACCACCAGCGATGGAACAGAACCCGTGACCTCTAAGCGGTTTACAGCCTTGATGGTTGTGTCCATCCCATCTGGAAGTAGGACCTTCCCGTCGTTATCTCTATGAATCCTTCTATTGATGTCAGAACCCATATCCCGGCTGCCTTTGTAGCGCATTTAACCGTTTCTTCCTACAAAGCTTCGGCCTTCCCCACTTCGGGACTGGGTCGGCGCTTCGCATAATCCCTTCAACAGATTCTGAAGGGTAACCATTTCGGAGCTGCAGTATTCGTTAATCCTTCTGACCTCAATATTTGCTTGCCACACCGTCTGTTCCGACTCTCTATTCTCTGCGTAATATGAGCCGCCGTGGCTTTTTCGTCCAAGCAGAACGTGATTTCTTACCTCCTCACGCATTGGATAAGCTAGTCACCCGAATCCGGTCAATTGGTGACAGGAGACTTTCACTCCATTAGATTCTCAGCCTTGACGGCTGCTCCCCCGAAGTCTGGTTACTACATTCATATCCTCTCCGAAGTTGCAAACCCTCTGTTATATGATGGATGGCGCCCCGTGATTCAGAGGCTGCCATGGACGGCAGCCCCTTAAAATGTCTTTAGAGACTTTAGAATGAATACAAAACTATTTCTATGGAAGTTTTTATATGTTTTGCTGCAAACTTGTTTAATTAAACCACTTTACCGTAGAATAAAGAGTATGTAATGAAAGCGCAATAGTCAGGTACATTAAGTATAAAATCAGGCGAATCTGCGTTGCAGAGACGCTGATATTCTGTCCAATCTTCAGGCGAAACTTCTAAATGAGCTTCCTCCCAACGCATTTCAAAAAGTTGACTTAAAGCAATTCGCATCTCAGATGTCAATGGTGCACGAATATCACTTGCGAATGTTCGAACAGTTGGCTCAGTAAAACCAGCACGACGAAACCAACCCAAAGCACGCATGAAATGCAATTCAGGAGGCATCGTCGTTTTAAAAGGAGCAACTCCTGAAGAAGTAGCATTTAATCGAGCCTCCAGAAAAGGATATCCTGGAAGTAACATTTGAGAAGACCATATAAGAATGAACACCATACCACCCGGCTTCACAACCCGGGCAACCTCTCTCAGTAAAGAAGTAGGATCTTGGTTTCCATACCCAATAAAGTCCATACTACCCGCCCAATCAAAAGTATTATCATGGAATGGAAGTTTACCCGCGTCTGCCTTCATAAAGGTTACCCTATTCTCAAGGCTCTTATCAGATGCTAATGTATAAGCTTTTTTCAGGAACTCTTCAGTTGTATCAATCCCTACGACGTGCCCGTTAAATCCTACCGCTTCTGCCAATAGCAAGGTGTACAATCCTATCCCGCATCCAGTATCTAAACCATAGCTTCCTGAAGAAAGTCCTAATTCATTAATTGCAGTGCTAATAATGGACTCCCTTAATGGGTTCGATAGGTAGAGTCTTTTCACATATTCATCGGTTGTTAATACCAGATTATTTTTCACTTCAAGCTCTCCAATCATCAATTATTTAACAATACGATCTGTCACATTTCTAAATTATATTAGGTTTAATTCTGCGGCCATGGATGGCCGCTTTTTGCGCCATCTGTCATATAACGTCCTGAGGGTTTACGACGTCGGGTTAATACATTCATATTCTCTCAGATTTTGGAAATTCATTGTTATGCGACGGAATGTGCCCCCATAAGCAAGCTTACTTATCATAAATTCCTTCTATTATTTTATATTGAGCTACAACTTCTCCATTATAATAAGCATTTATGTAGTATTGAAATTGAATATCTATTTCTTTCCTATCTATTTCTATCTCCTTTTGATATATTCCCCTTTGGGATATCTCTATTTTCTCAACTCTAATTTCATTATGTTTCTGTGACCAACGCCAAATTAATGTACCGGGATCACCAATAGTATTTGCGTCTGCTTTAACCACACCAACATCTATCAAATTTCCAATAGTCATTGCTTTATCAGATTTGTTTTCTATTTTATAGTTGACGATTATTTTATCAGGATTTGGATAGATCTCAGTTCTGAAAAAATACAATTGAGGCTCGCTTGAATAACCAGGTGATTTCCATAGCATTATTGCTGTGTGAGGAGTCTTTCCGGCTGATTCATTAAATGCCTTATCCAAGGATCTAATAACCGTATTGCAACTAATAAGAAAAAGAATTATTACTGTTATAAGAATAAAATATGGATTCTTTAAGATTTTGATAAGACCCAAAATAACCACTCCAAAATAATACTGTAATAAATCTTACCTATCATCATAATCTGCACATTTTGTCGCAGTCACGGTAGAGATGCCGGTTACCCGACACCCCCCGCACAGATCCCGGCGTGCGGATTTCCCGCACCGGGCTCTTCAGAAATACTCGCTTCCGTACTTCCAGCATTAAAAATCAAAGTGAAGTTGTACTAGATCCGACTCAACAATTTTCGGTTCTGGAACACCATATCTTTTCCAACATGCGTCGAACTCATCCAGATTAAAACTACGTCGCTGACTTCTACGGTTAAGCCATTTATATAGAATTCTCTTTACTTGTTCGTGAAATTTCCTCAAGCTACCGTAGTTTCCAATCAGTCCATAGTAGTTGTTATATCCTCGCAGTTTCGCTATTAGTTTGGGAAAGAGCCTTCTCAAACGCTTATTCCGCATCTCTTTACACCATTCTGTGAATGCAACTAGCGACTTTCTCAACTTGCCCGGTGCTGTGCGTCGTTTGATGATGTCTTCTCCTTTTAAGGATACTCCCCAACGAAATTCAAACCCCAAGAACTCAAACTTTGTGTTTTCCTCTTTACGAAATCGTGAAAAACTTATGATGTTGGTTTTCTCCTGCGCCAGTTCCAGTCCGAATTTTCCTAAGCGCTCTCCTACTTCTTTATAAAACCGCACTGCGTCTTGCTTGTATTGAAACGCGCACACGAAGTCATCTGCATATATGCAGATATAGTTCATGCCTTTGCAAGTCGGCTTGACTCTCTTTTCGAACCATAGATCCAGCGCATAATGGAGGTAGATGTTTGCTAAAATCGGACTGATGACCCCACCTTGAGGACAGCCGGTTACTGGATGTTTAACCATTCCATCGATATCCAAAACGCCTGCTTTTAGCCATTTCTTGATCAGTCTCAGAAATGCTTTATCCGCTATGCGCAGTTCCAGCATTCGG
>Ga0209639_1002876_pt1 | contig 12441 bp, 10 predicted proteins | sample EPASupsiteHSE605_FD_187268 | JGI IMG/M metagenome (GOLD analysis project Ga0209639, IMG submission 187268) | Bioremediated contaminated groundwater from EPA Superfund site, New Mexico - Sample HSE6-05 (SPAdes) (version 2) | ecosystem: Environmental > Aquatic > Deep subsurface > Groundwater >...
CGGAGATAACATCCAGATGGCAATAAGCCTGATCACCCCGATAGCCGTAGAAGAAGGATTAAGATTTGCTATCCGTGAAGGCGGAAGAACCGTTGGCTCCGGCGTAGTTACCAGTATTGAAGGGTAAGGGCCGAAACGGCTTAGCTGCCTTCCCTGGTGACGACGGAGTTTGAAGGTACTGTTGACATATATCAGGGCAATATGCTAGAGTATTGTAGTATTTTTGTGCACAGGATGGGAGGTGTCGTGGTGAGGGTTGGAGTGACATTAGCGTGTACTGAATGTAAACAGCGTAATTATAGAACCACCAAGGACAAAAGGAAAAACACCGAGAAGATGGAAGTTAGAAAGCATTGTAAATTCTGCAATGCCCATACAGTTCACAGAGAAACCAAGTAAACCTGGGGAAGTGAATGAAATTGGCTAAGGGTAATGTATCCACCGGCAATGAGAGTAATGTCAAAAACTGGTGGGAAAATGGCAAGCAGTATTTTTCCGGGGTAATTAATGAATTAAAAAAGGTTCATTGGCCGGGCAGACCCCAATTAATTGGGTATACCGGTGTAGTTTTGTTTTCAGTAGCCTTAGTGGCTCTGATAATCTGGCTTTTTGACAGCGGGCTCTCATTTTTGCTGGAAAAATTAATGAAGGCCTTTGCATAAAAGAGGAGATGGTTTTAATTACCGCCCAAGAGCAAATTAACCAAGAGGAATATTCAGTTATGCCCAATGAGAACAACCCGGAAAACATAGTTGAAGAAAAAAAGGGTGAATGGTATGTGGTACATACATACTCCGGGTATGAAAACAAAATAAAGGTGGATCTAACGAAACGCGTTGAGTCCATGAACATGCAGGATAAAATCTTCCAGATTATAATTCCGGAAGAGCAAGAAGTGGAGTACAAAGGCGGCAAAAAGAAGGTTACCACCAAGCGGGTATTTCCTGGTTATGTAATTGTAAACATGATTATGAGTGAAGATTCATGGTATGTGGTGCATCATACTCCTGGGGTTACTGGATTTGTTGGGAGTGGTACCAAACCGATTCCTTTGCAGGATGCAGAGATTAATAAGATTCTTACCCAGATGGGTCTGATGGGCAAGAAGCCCCGGATTATCAACATTGAAATAGGGGAAAATATTCGCGTCAACAGTGGGCCTTTTGAGAACTTCGAAGGTATTGTAAAGGAACTGCTGCTGGATCGCGGCAAAGTAAGGGTTAATATTTCCATGTTTGGCAGGGAAACCCCTGTAGAACTGGATTATGAACAAATTAATAAAATTTAAGGAGGTGTAATCATGGCTAAAAAAGTTAAGGGCAAAGTTAAACTTCAGATAGCAGCAGGCAAAGCGACGCCAGCGCCGCCGGTAGGACCTGCTCTGGGTCAGTATGGAGTAAACATAATGGGTTTCTGCAAAGAGTATAACGCAAAAACTGCCAATCAAACCGGATACATTGTACCCGTAGAAATAACTGTCTATGAAGACCGTTCATTTACTTTTGAACTTAAGTCACCGCCAGCTTCAGATCTTCTGAAAAAGGCAGCCAGTGTAGATAAAGGTTCAGGCGACCCTAAGAAGAAGAAAGTAGGAAAGGTTCCTCGCGCCAAACTTCTTGAAATCGCCGAACTTAAAAAAGCGGACTTAAGCTCTGCTGATACTGAAGCAGCAATAAGAATGATTGAAGGCACTGCTCGCAGTATGGGATTAGAAGTTGTTGACTAGAATTCATCCTTAGGATACTTTGTAATGCACATAGGTGCTAATCGTGGGAGGATAATATCCGAAATAACCACAAGGAGGTATAACATTGAAAAGAGGAAAAGCTTATAAAGAGGCTATCAGTAAGATAGACAAAACCAAGTTATATGAGCCGATTGAGGCTATCCAACTGGTTAAAGAGCTGGCAACTGCCAAATTTGATGAAACTGTGGAGGTTCATGTAAAGCTGGGCGTAGATCCCCGGCATGCTGACCAACAGGTTAGAGGTACAGTGAGTTTACCACATGGAACCGGTAAAACTCTTAAGGTATTAGTTTTTGCCAAAGGTGAAAAGGTTAAGGAAGCGGAACAGGCTGGAGCCGACTACGTAGGAGCAGATGATCTGGCAGAAAAGATCCAGAGCGGTTGGTTTGATTTTGATGTAGCTGTGGCCACTCCTGATATGATGGCGGTAGTTGGTAAGCTGGGTAAGATATTAGGCCCCAGAGGCTTGATGCCTAATCCCAAAGCAGGAACAGTTACTTTTGACATAGACCGCACTATAAAGGAGCTAAAAGCCGGTCGAATAGAATATAGGGTAGATAAGACTTCTATAGTTCACGTTCCGATTGGCAGGATATCTTTTGATGTTGAGAAACTGCAAGATAATTTAAACGTCTTTGCTGAAGCACTTATTAAGGCAAAGCCGGCTGCTGCAAAAGGCCAATATATGCGTTCTGTTAATATTTGCTCCACTATGGGTCCTGGAGTTAAGATTAACCCGCTTATTTTGATTGCAGCTAATAAGTAAAACGATTTAAAATAAAAACTGAAAATACAAACTGTAGACAGCCGGTGGCGAAAGCCTTAATTTATGCCCGCTGAGGTTTATGAAAATATTTGACCACCAATTCTGTTTGGAAAAGGCGGCTTGAAAACCTCTGCGTGACTGTCAGCAGGGGTTTTTTCTATGCTAAGGTTTTATTTTAATGTGAGGAAACTGCCGTATAGTGGTCCGCTGATCACTAGTAAGTAAATCCTTCGTTAATAAAATAATTATTTGACATTAAGCAATTAAGCCAAGGGGGTGAGAAATGAATGGCCAAGATTGAAGAAAAACAACAGGTAGTAGAAGAAATCAAGCAAAAGCTGGAGGCTGCAACGCTGGTCGTATGCACTGATTATCGCGGTTTAAATGTGGAGCAGATCACTGAATTACGGACCAAATTGCGGGTTCCGGGAGTCGAATACCGAGTCCTCAAAAACACTATGTTCCGTTTTGCTCTGGAGCAATCAGGGTATGAGGATATAGCTTCAAAGATCACTGGCCCTAATGCAGTAATTTTCAGCAACGAAGATCCAGTTGGACCTGCTAAGACCATCAGTGAATTTGCAAAGGCCAATAAGCAGCTCGAGATTAAGATAGGTATTCTGGAAGGCAAAGAACTATCTGCGGACGGGGTCAAAGACCTTGCTCAACTGCCATCACGCGAGGTTCTGCTGGGACAGGTGGTTGGAACTATGCAGGCTCCAATTACTTCTTTCGTACGGGTTCTAAATGCAAACCTGACCGGATTAGTAAGAGCATTGGATGGAATTCGCGAGCAAAAGCAAGCTGGCTAGGAAAGCAGTTAGTTAGAGATCTTTCAAATATAGTATGATTACTAAATAAAAATTTGACAAAACATAGGGAGGTTATTATTAATGAGTAAAGTACAGGATGTTATTGAAATCGTAAAGGGTTTAACCGTTCTTGAATTATCCGAATTAGTTAAAGCATTGGAAGAGGAATTTGGCGTTAGCGCAGCTGCCCCTATGGCAATCGCAGCAGCAGCTCCTGCCGCATCAGCTGCAGCAGCAGAAGAGCAGACTGAATTTGACGTAATACTTACTGGTGCTGGAGACAAGAAGATCAATGTCATTAAGGTAGTTAGAGAAATTACCGCTCTGGGTCTGAAGGAAGCTAAAGCCCTTGTTGACGAAGCTCCCAAGCCAGTTAAGGAAAAAGTCACCAAGGAAGAAGCCAATGATATTAAGGCTAAATTAGAAGAAGCTGGAGCAAGCGTTGAAGTAAAATAGTAAATACGTAAAAAAGGAGTGTTGTTGGAGACACTCCTTTTTTGTGTTTTTTATTTGGAAAACAATGGCTTACTGTTATAAAATCAGGTATAGACGATAAAAAGAAGGGAAAAGATGAATAATGAGAAAGCATTTCCACACCATTATTATGTTGACATTAATATTTATGGTAACTCTAACCCAGGGGGCTTCAGCCAGTGATATACAGTGGCAAATACGGTGGATGGATAATGGAACCCTTCAAGAACAAGTAATAGTATTAGAACCAGATATTATAACAGAGGACTCCAGCTGGCAGCGCAGTAAGGAGGGAGATCAATTCGTTCTGCGCAGAGAAATCAAAAACTGGTCAAGCTACCAGGAGCTGCAGCACCGATTGCCATTACAGGTTAAACAAAAAAATTACATAGTTTTTAAAAAGGTCGAAGTGGAGATTGACAGCGCACAAAGTAAAGAGCTATTTCAGCAGTTAATTGGATCAAAGAGTTTAGACCTTACTCTATATGTACCAGGAATCATAATTGGTAACTCAGCTGACAAAGCAGATGAATCCAACGCCACCTGGGCTTTCTCCGACAGCGCAGAGTTAATGCAGGAAACAAGGTTATTAAAAGTTATAACAGTTGATGGATTGGTCATGGGAATAGAAATACTTGTTGCAGGACTATTGATAATCTTAATTAAATTTTTTAGACGATTGAAAAAAGTAGATCAGATTATTGAAGAAGAATATTCCTTGACGAAAATTAATGTAAGCGATCAAAAGGAGGATGAACAACAATAGCATATGCCTAAAATCCCTATGAAATAAATAAAAAAGAATATGCAATAATTTCTTGACTGCAAAATTGAGTTATGGTAACATTAATAATTGCCATTCAAGTTGAAAAATGGCAAAGTATGACTATAGCCTTAGTAATATAAGTTTGAATAGAAAGCGAGGTTGCAGATTAGGCCTTGCTTTTCACTCTTTTGCTAATTATAAAACAAGGGGTGATTTAATGGCTCATATTGAACAATACGGTAGTGCCCAGAGGCTCACTTATTCTCAGATAAAAGAGGTAATTGAGCTGCCAAATCTAATTCAGATTCAGTTAAGCTCTTACGAATGGTTTTTAAAAGAGGGCCTGAGAACAGCTCTCAAGGAAGTTTTTCCAATTTCAGATTTCAGTGGTAATTTGGAACTTGACTTTGTCGATTATAGCCGCGGCGAACCTAAGTACTCAGTTCTGGAGTGCAAGGAACGGGATGTTAGTTACCAGGCTCCTTTGAAATTGAAGGTAAGGCTGACCGACAAGGAAAACGGTGAGATTAAAGAATCGGAAGTATACATGGGCGATCTGCCGCTTATGACCGAGAATGGCACATTTATTATCAACGGTGCCGAGAGAGTTGTTGTAAGTCAGCTGGTAAAGTCACCTGGAGTATATTTTAACGAAAAACTAGACTTGGCTGGAAACTCTTTGTTCGGTGCGACTGTTATTCCCAACCGTGGTGCCTGGTTTGAGCTGGAAATGGATAGTGCAGGGGTGATTTATACCCGCATAGACAAAACTAGAAAAATACCGGTTACAGTTCTGCTGCGTACTCTGGGTTTTGAAACCAACGAAGCAATACTGGAGCTCTATGACAATGATGAAGCAATTGAAAAAACTCTGGAAAAGGATACTACCACGAATAAGAAAGAAGCCTTAATAGAGTTTTACCGGAGACTAAGACCGGGCGAGATGGCCACAGAGGATGCTGCTCAGCAGCTGCTGAAGAATTTGTTTTTTGACCCCCGTCGTTATGATATGGCGGTGGTAGGAAGATATAAGGTAAATAAAAAGTTGGGTTTAAATATACCAGTAGAAACCCGCTATCTAACAGTTGAAGATATAACCACTACCATCGGCTACATACTTAAGCTGATCAAGGGAGAAGGCAAAACTGACGTAATTGATCACCTGGGTAATCGTAGATTGCGTTCTATCGGAGAACTTTTGCAAAACCAATTCCGTACCGGGCTAGTCCGGATGGAAAGGGTTGTAAGGGAGCGCATGAGTATCCACGATGTAGAGACTCTAACGCCTCAGGTGCTCATTAATATAAGACCAATTACTGCTGCCGTAAAAGAATTCTTCGGCAGTTCCCAGTTATCACAATTTATGGACCAGACCAACCCTCTGGCCGAACTTACACATAAAAGACGCTTGAGTGCATTGGGACCAGGAGGGCTGACTCGTGAACGCGCCGGTTTCCAGGTTCGTGACGTACATCATTCTCACTACGGCAGAGTATGCCCCATAGAAACTCCAGAAGGTCCTAACATTGGGCTGATTGGTTCTCTGGCTACTTTTGGCCGGGTCAATGACTTTGGCTTTATTGAGACCCCTTATCGCAAGGTAGATAAGAAAACGGGACGGGTACTTAATGAGATCAATTACCTGACTGCCGATGAGGAAGATGAATTTATTGTAGCCCAGGCAAATGCTCCCTTGGATGAAAATGGATATTTCAAGGATGACCGTGTGGAAGTAAGACGTTTCGAAGACATTCTCGAAATACCAATTAACCAGGTAGACTACATGGATGTTTCTCCCAAGCAGGTATTTAGTGTAGCAACTTCACTAATTCCTTTCCTCGAAAATGATGATGCTAACCGTGCTTTGATGGGAGCAAACATGCAGAGACAGGCTGTTCCGGTTATTAAAACCGAATCTCCGGTTGTCGGTACCGGTCTGGAATACAAAGCCGCTAAAGACTCAGGTGCGGTGGTAATTGCTAAAAAATCAGGCACCATTAAAAACGTAAGTGCCTCCCGTATTATACTTAAGGCAGATGATGGGGAAACAATCAAATATCCCCTGCTTAAGTTTATGCGTTCCAATCAGGGAACTTGCTATAATCAGAGACCTATTGTCAAGGTTGGACAACGGGTGGAAGCTGATACGATAATTGCTGACGGGCCCAGCACCGACAATGGTGAATTGGCTTTGGGACGTAATATACTGGTAGCCTTTATGCCCTGGGAGGGTTACAACTACGAGGATGCTATTCTTATATCCGAAAAAGTAGTTAAAGAAGATGTATTTACTTCGATTCATATAGAAGAGTACGAGTGTGAAGCCCGTGATACCAAACTTGGGCCGGAGGAAATAACCCGTGATATACCCAATGTATCAGAAGAAATGCTTAAAAATCTGGACGATCAGGGAGTTATCCGGGTAGGAGCTGAAGTAAGACCTGATGATATTTTAGTTGGAAAGGTCACACCTAAGGGCGAAACCGAGCTAACTCCCGAAGAACGGCTGTTGAGAGCTATATTTGGTGAGAAGGCTCGTGAAGTAAGGGATTCTTCCCTGCGGGTTCCCCACGGGGAAGCCGGTAAGATCGTAGCAGTAAAACGTTTCTCTCGTGAAAACGGAGACGAATTACCACCCGGAGTTAATCGGCTGGTAAGAGTGTATATCGCGCAAAAGAGAAAACTCTCGGAAGGCGATAAAATGGCTGGACGACACGGAAATAAAGGGGTTGTCTCCCGGATTCTGCCGGAAGAAGATATGCCCTTCCTGGCAGATGGAACGCCTGTTCAGATTGTATTGAACCCGCTGGGGGTACCGTCCCGTATGAACATAGGACAGATCTTAGAATGTCACATGGGATGGGTTGCTACAGAACTGGGATATAAGATTGCTACTCCTATATTTGATGGTGCTACCGAAGACGATATCAGGGAACTCCGTATAAAAGCGGGATTGCCGATAAACGGAAAGGCTCGCCTGCGTGATGGCCGTACCGGAGAAACCTTTGATCATGAAGTAACCGTAGGATATGTATATATGCTGAAGCTGGCCCATTTAGTTGATGATAAAATCCACGCTCGTTCCATAGGACCGTATTCACTGGTAACCCAGCAGCCCCTGGGGGGCAAGGCCCAGTTCGGTGGACAGAGATTTGGAGAAATGGAAGTATGGGCTTTAGAGGCATACGGAGCGGCTTATACCCTGCAGGAGATCCTCACGGTGAAGTCTGATGACGTGGTAGGAAGGCTGAAAACCTACGAATCAATTGTAAAGGGAGATAATATCCCTGAGCCTGGTGTCCCAGAAGGATTCAAGGTTTTGATAAAAGAACTGCAGAGCCTTTCACTGGATATTAAAATGCTTGGAAATAACAACAGTGAAATTCAGATAAAAAATGTTGATTTAGATGTCAATGAACAGGAAAAGGCTAGGGAATTGGGGATGGATGTACCGGAAGTAGCAGTTAGCGCCGGTGGGAATGTTGCCAAAGCTCTCAGTCATCAGGTTAATGGTGAGGATTACGGAATGCATACCGAAGATGAGGATGATAACGACCTGGATGACTCCACTGAATAGAAAAGCAGGGAAACTTTTCTATAGTAAATAGATTTAGATTAAACATGGAAACTGGCATATTCTGGTGCCTAAAATCTTCTGGAAGGGAGAGTATGATTTGTCAGACGTAAATAATTTTGAGCGGATCAAAATATCCCTGGCTTCTCCGGAACAAATACGCTCATGGAGCAGCGGAGAGGTAAAAAAGCCCGAGACCATAAACTATAGAACATTAAGACCGGAAAAAGAGGGACTGTTTTGCGAAAAAATATTTGGCCCTGTAAAAGATTGGGAATGTCATTGCGGTAAGTACAAACGCGTACGTCATCGTGGGATAGTCTGCGATCGCTGCGGCGTTGAAGTTACTACCTCTAAAGTCAGAAGGGAACGCATGGGTCATATTGAGCTGGCGGCTCCTGTTTGCCATATCTGGTATCTTAAGGGCATTCCGAGCCGTATGGGACTTCTTCTGGATATGTCACCCAAGGTATTGGAAAAGGTAATATACTTTGTCAACTACATCGTTATAGAGCCTGGGGATACACCCTTACTTAAAAAACAACTTCTGAATGAGCGCGAATACAGGGAGAACCGCGATAGGTACGGTGACAGCTTTGTAGCCGCTATAGGTGCCGAGGCAGTGAAAGAACTGCTGTCAGAGGTAGAATTAGAAAAGATGTCCCAGGAACTTAAAGAAGAGATAACAACTTCCACCGGACAGAGAAAAGGACGAGCAATCAAGCGCCTGGAGGTAACAGAGTCCTTCCGTTTATCAACCAATAACCCAGAGTGGATGATATTAGACGTTCTGCCGGTTATACCGCCCGAATTGCGGCCTATGGTTCAGCTTGATGGGGGACGTTTTGCAACTTCCGATTTAAATGATCTATACCGGCGGGTAATTAACCGTAATAACCGGTTAAAGAGACTATTAGATCTGGGAGCACCTGATATTATAGTGAGAAATGAAAAGCGCATGCTCCAGGAAGCTGTAGATGCATTGATAGATAATGGCCGAAGGGGAAGACCTGTTACCGGACCTGGTAACCGTCCGCTCAAATCCTTAAGTGATATGCTTAAAGGAAAACAAGGAAGATTTCGCCAGAACCTCCTTGGAAAGAGAGTTGACTACTCGGGTCGGTCAGTTATCGTGGTAGGGCCTAAACTAAAAATGCACCAGTGTGGACTTCCCAAAGAAATGGCATTGGAATTGTTTAAGCCGTTTGTAATGAAGAAGTTAGTTGACCGTGGTATTGCTTCTAACATCAAGAGTGCGAAAAAGATGGTGGAAAGAGGCAGAGAAGAAGTTTGGGATATACTCGATGGAGTTATTAAGGAGCATCCGGTTTTACTAAACCGTGCACCTACCTTGCATCGTTTAGGAATACAGGCATTTGAGCCGGTGTTGGTGGAAGGGCGTGCCCTGCAGCTGCACCCTCTGGTTTGTACCGCGTATAATGCCGATTTCGATGGTGACCAGATGGCGGTTCATGTACCACTCTCAGCGGAAGCACAGACTGAATGCCGCCTGTTAATGCTGGCCAGCAATAATATATTAAATCCTAAGGACGGTAAACCGGTATGTACTCCTACTCAGGATATAGTTATCGGAATATACTACCTTACCTATATGAGTCAAAAAGATTGGGATATTGAAAATCCTCGTGCTTTCAGTAGTTCAGCGGAGGCGCAAATGGCCTTTGAGATGGGAAGCATAAGATTGCACGAAAAGATTAAAGTAAGGCTGCAAATGCCTCAGAAGCAGGCTATAGACATTTTGCATAAGAGAGAAAAGCAGGTTTACCGCCAGGAACTGGTGGAGACTTCAGTTGGCCGGGTAATTCTTAATGAGATTATCCCCGACAGTATGGGATATTACAACGAAGTTATCGATAAGAAGAAATTGGGTAATGTTGTTTATGAATGTTACCGCTTGGAAGGAAATGCTCGGACCGCAGAGATGCTGGACGGAATTAAGAGATTGGGTTATAAATATTCAACCCGGGCAGGGATCAGCGTAGGGGTCACTGATTTTGAAACCCCGCCGGAAAAAGCGATGATACTGGCTGAGGCAGATAATGCAGTTGATTCCATTGAATCTGACTTCCAGGTAGGATTAATTAACGAGGATGAGAGGCACAATCAGGTAGTTGAAATATGGAGTCAGGCCACTGATGATGTAACCGATGCCTTGAAACTACACCTAAGCGAAGATAACCCGGTTTACATGATGGCTACATCAGGAGCCCGTGGTAACTTCCAACAGATACGTCAGTTGGCTGGAATGAGAGGTCTAATGGCAGACCCATCCGGTAAAATTATAGATCTTCCTATTAAGGCAAACTTTAGGGAAGGCTTAACTGTACTCGAATACTTCATATCCACTCATGGAGCTCGCAAGGGATTAGCAGATACTGCATTACGTACCGCTGACTCCGGTTATCTTACCCGCAGACTGGTAGACGTTTCGCAGGATGTAATAGTCCGGGAAGATGACTGTGAATCCGTAGAAGGAATCTGGGTAGAAAAGATCATGGAAGGATCTCAATTGATCGAACCTCTGCACCAGAGAATTATCGGACGGGTAGCAGTGGACAGCATATTGCATCCCGAAACCGGCGAAGTTCTGGTTGAAGAGAATCAAATGATAGACGATGATATGGGCTATGAGATTCAACGGTTAGGAATCGAACGAGTTAAAATAAGAACTACACTCACTTGCAAGACCCGGTACGGGGTATGTAAGAAATGTTATGGCCGTAACCTGGCAACCGGATATGATGTGGAAATAGGTGAAGCCGTAGGAATACTGGCAGCGCAGTCCATTGGTGAACCGGGGACGCAGTTGACCATGCGTACATTCCATACCGGCGGTGTAGCAGGCGAAGATATTACCCGGGGTCTTCCCAGGGTAGAGGAACTTTTTGAAGTTCGTAAACCTAAAGGTCAGGCAGTGGTTGCAGAGGCATCCGGCAAAGTGCGTTTTGGGGAAAGCAAAGGCCGCCGACAAGTGGAAATTCTGGATCAGAATAATGAAGAAATGGGCGCATATCCGGTGCATTATGGATCCCGTCTAAAAGTAAAAGAGGGAGACATGGTAGAAATAGGAGATGCTCTTACAGAAGGTCCGCTGAACCCTCATGACATACTAAGAACACAGGGTCTGCAGGCGGTACAAAGATATGTTCTGCAGGAAGTGCAAAAGGTATATCGCTCTCAGGGTGTTGATATAAGTGATAAACATATTGAGATTATGATACGCCAGATGCTGAAAAAAGTCCGTATAGAAGATTCGGGAGATACAACCATGCTGCCGGGTGCTTTTATAGACATTTCCTATTTTGAAGAGGAAAACATAAAGGCAATTGAAAACGGCGGTTTGCCTTCGGTGTGTTCTCCCATGCTTCTGGGAATTACCAAGGCTTCTCTGAATACCGATTCATTCCTGTCAGCGGCATCGTTCCAGGAAACCACCAAGGTTTTGACTGAAGCGGCTATAAAAGGCAAAATTGATAATCTAATCGGGCTGAAAGAGAACGTAATAATTGGTAAACTGATACCAGCCGGTACAGGATATTCTATTTACCGCAATATTGAAATGCAAGAGAGCCCGGATTTTGTAGATGGGCAATAAAATAACTATAAAACTAAAATAATTTGACTGTAGATTACCTTGGTGCTAAAATATTAAGGCGCGCGACCATTTGCGTCGAACCGTCTGTAAAAAACCGACTTCTATGTTCAGAGGAGGTAACACTTTGTTGCTTGATGAAATCGAGAACAGCAAGAAGGTTATTGGCAGCAAACAAGTCAAAAAGGCGGTTATGAAGGGTCTGGCCATGAAGGTATTTCTGGCCGAAAATGCTGAACCTCATATTATTGAGCCTCTGCGGGAAATATGCCGCCAGCATGAAGTTGAAGTCGAATCCATAGAAACTATGGAGGAACTAGGCAATGCCTGTGGCATTGAGGTGGGTTCAGCCGCAGTTGCGCTTATAAAAGAGTAAATAATCGGGGAAGGAGGTGCAGGTATGCCGACGATTAACCAGCTTGTTAGAAAGGGACGCCAGGAGGAAGAGAAAAAATCCACAGCACCAGCCCTAAAAAGCTGTCCACAAAAAAGAGGGGTATGTACCCGTGTATATACTACCACACCTAAAAAACCCAACTCGGCGTTACGTAAAATTGCCCGGGTAAGGTTGACCAATGGTATCGAAGTAACCTCATATATCCCTGGTATAGGCCATAATTTACAGGAGCATTCCGTTGTTTTAATCAGGGGTGGCAGGGTCAAGGATTTGCCAGGTGTAAGATATCATA
>Ga0209639_1002878_pt1 | contig 12427 bp, 6 predicted proteins | sample EPASupsiteHSE605_FD_187268 | JGI IMG/M metagenome (GOLD analysis project Ga0209639, IMG submission 187268) | Bioremediated contaminated groundwater from EPA Superfund site, New Mexico - Sample HSE6-05 (SPAdes) (version 2) | ecosystem: Environmental > Aquatic > Deep subsurface > Groundwater >...
CTCATTATGTATCGGCTTGTCCATGCCTCTTAATTGACTTGTAAAACTTTTTCCTTGTAAGGGGTAAATATCGTTTCCATTGTATTTTTTTGGATACTTTGTTTCTGCTAAATCCACACAGGTAGCCATGATATCGGGCAGATAGGCAAATTGTCTGAGAATGCTTCCCTGATTCTTTTCAGGAATATCACCTGGCCACGAAACAATACAAGGAGTAGATATTCCACCTTCATGTACCCAGTGTTTGTACCTTCTTAAGGGAGTGTTTGAAGCATTGGCCCAGGCTTGTCCATAGGTAAGAAAATAACCTTCTTTGGTTTCAAGTTGAGCAGCTGGTCCGCCACCAAGCATTCCTCCTTCTGCACATGCTCCGTTATCATTAAGGAAAATGACAATTGTATTTTTTGTTAAATCATTGGAATTCAGATAATTCATTAACTTTCCGATATTGGTATCCATCTGTTCTACCTGGGCAGCATAGATTGCCCTACGTAGATCCATCTCTTTTTTCTTATCCTCATCCAGACTTTCCCAACTTTTTGAATCATCCGGCGAGAACAAGTCGTCTGGTTTTACCAACCCCATAGCCACCATCCGATGATATCTTTCTTCTCTCAACACACTCCACCCCTTCATATATTTGCCTTTATATTTATCCACAACTTCCTGTGGCGCCTGTACTGGCCAATGAGGAGCATTGTAGGCTAAATAAAGAAAAAAAGGTCGGTCACTATCCGTTTCACGAGCTTCCCTGATAAAATCGATCGCATGATCGGTAAAAGCATCTGTGGTATAATAATCCGGATCGCTTATGGTAATTGCCTCATTATCAAGAGTAATACTCCTCGGGTGTGTCGGCTTGAAAAAGTTGGTGGCTCCCGCCAGAATCCCATAAAACCGGTCGAATCCCCTTTGTAACGGCCATTGTTCTTTCTTATTCATGCCAAGGTGCCATTTCCCGGTCATCAAGGTGGTATATCCGGCTTCTTTCAATACCTCCGCGATGGTGACGCTGTTCCTGTTCAGAAAACCACGATAACCGGGAAGATTGATATCGAAAGCAACCGGATTTTCCGGATCGTTGGTCATGTGCCCTATCCCTGTCTGATGAGGATGAAGTCCCGTCATCAGAGAGGCTCGCGTTGGACAACTCCGTCCTGCATTATAGAACTGGGAAAATCTTACTCCTTTGGCTGCCAAGTCATCCAGATGAGGTGTACTGATTTCTCCCCCATAACATCCAATATCGGAATAGCCCATGTCATCCGACATGATCAATATAATGTTGGGCCTTTGAGCAAACCCACTCATTGCACAAGTTGCAGCAATTGAAATGGTTGATATTTTTGAAATATTCATCTTTTGTAGAATGTAAAATCTATTCTTCTCCTATCTGTCCCCTGGAATTCCGGAACTGATGCTCGGTAGCTTTCATTTCCGTCGGTTGACCCTCATCTCCGCATGACTTCATCCATTGTTTCAGAACCCGATCCATTCTTTTGACAATAGAAGCATTTTCGGGCAAATCAGCAATATTGTTCATACAATATCTGTCATTCTCTATATCATATAACTCAATGGCCGGCCTATGCTGATACTTATGGGTTATCATCGCTGCAAAAGGATCGTTTTTTGCCACTTCTTTCCATCGTTGAAATAATTTCCCCCCCGTCTCCGTATTTTGAAAAGTCATTTCCGGTGTGAGATTTACAATATAGCGATACTTCTTGTCCGCCACTGCGCGGATACCATAATACTCACTCCCGCCGAAAATTCCACGTGTTGTATGGATAGAAAATGTATACTGCTTGTGTTCGGTCTTTTTGTTGGTCAGTACGCCAAGGAAGCTTTTTCCGTCCAATTCTCCCTGCGCTTTCGCCCCTGCCATTTCCAAGAATGTAGGTAGAATATCCACATATTCTACAATGGCATCCGAGGTGGTGCTGGATTGAATAACTCCGGGCCATCTGACAATACAGGCCGATTTCACTCCGGGTTCGTAAAGAGTCCATTTGGCAAATGGCAAACTATTTCCCTGTTCACTTAAAAAAACTACTACAGAATTATCCTTGACCTGTTTTTCGTCCAAAATTTTCAATAATCTTCCGAATTCAGCATCCATATAATTTATTTCAGCCAAATATTTACAGAAATTTATTCGCGTTTCCGGAATATCGACATAGAACGGGGGAAGTTTAATTTTTTCTGAATCAAACTGACTGGGATTACCCTTATTCCATGGTGTATGGGGTTGTCTCGACATGACAAACAGGCAAAAGGGAGTGCCGTCCGACTGACATTCACTGATAAAAGTGTCAATTGCGTCAAAGTTCAGATCCCCTCCTTTCATGGTATCCACATATAAATCCCAATCAAAAACAGAAGAGGGCGCGACATGTGATTTTCCGATTAATGCAACTTTATAACCTGCAGGCCTTAAATGCTGTACAATGCTTAAGGTTCCCTCTTTTGCCATTGTATGATTGGGATATGCACCCGTCTTCACGGGCCATATACCGGTAAGCAGGTTATGCCTTGTCGGCGAACTCATCGGAGCCGCCTCATACGCTTTTGTAAATCGCATTCCTTCACCGGCAAAGTGATCGATATTTGGAGTTTTGGAATCTACACTACCATAACAACCTAAGTCGTAATGAGAGCAATCATCCGCCATAAACAACACCAAATTGGGTTTATGGGATTTCTGTGCGGACAATGAGAATATGGATAGTCCGGCAACAGCTAGAGTATAGACAGATTTTCGTATCATAAGCAAGATCCTGTAGAATATAACAATTAAGACTTACAACGGTCAGTATTGTAATCTTTATCTTAAAACGGGCAGACTATTTCTCCACCCAAGGGCCTTTTTCTGTAAATTCTCAGTAATCTCGGGGTAGGTATCTTTGACATTGTTTTTTTCAAAAGAATCTTCTTTTAAATTGAACAACATCACATCGGACCCGTCCTTATTTACTAAAAGTTTCCATTCTCCCTCACGAATCGCCACATTGGGACTTGCGTCCGCGCCCATAGCTTTCGGAAAGGCCGGACTGTCGTTTCTTTTATATTCCCAGAATATTGCTTTCTTTCGGTCTTGTGGCATACCTGTCATCGCCCTGCTCATGTCCTCTCCATCACTATCGAACTGTTTTGGAGTATGAGTATCCGTAATGGCACAAAGGCTATAAAACATATCGAGCGCACTGATTACAGTTGTGTCGTCTACTTTCCCCATCGGTATATTGGCTTTTGGACCCCAAACAATAAAAGGCATTCTTATTCCACCTTCAAATAAGGAAGCCTTTTGACCTCTTAAGCCAGTATTTCTTTCGTGTTGGAAACTCGGGGCCGCTCCGTTGTCACTTGTGAAAATAACAATCGTGTTCTTGTCCAGCCCTTCTTCTTTTAAAGAGCGCAACAACCGACCAATCTGATAATCATATTCTTTCAAGACAGTTTTTAAATTCTCTTTGCTGTTGGTACCCTTAGGAGACAGATCCATTTCCTCTTTACTCCCAATCCAGGGGGTATGTACATCGTCTGGCCATAAATTTACAAAACAGGGTTTTCCCTTGTTTTCCCTGAGAAATTTCAATGTTTTATCTACAAAATACGCAGTTCTGCTCCATCTCTTTATGCTGTCTTCTTTCGACCATATCCAATCGGTTGCCGTTAACAACGGATCAGGATCGGGGCTCTCATAGGTACTTGAATAAACGTCGTATCCGTATTCTGTGATAGAAGGTGCGTTATATACATCCCGACCTCCACCCAAATGCCATTTGCCAAAGTGAGCGGTCTTATATCCTCCCGCCTTCAGGACACGTGGCAAACTGGGCGCTTCCACTGTCAGATAATCAGCCATTTCTGCATCTCTATTTCCAGCTCTGGTCTGGAGATAACTTGTAATGTTCCAGTTTGCAGGATGTTTTCCTGTAATCAATCCGGCGCGTGAGGGAGAACTGACGGGTGCCGCAGAATAATATTGGGTAAAAAGGATGCCTTCCTGCGCCATTTTGTCAATATTGGGAGTCGGAAGTATTTGCCCACCGTAAATACTCAAATCTCCAACTCCCATATCGTCTGAAAGAATAAAAATTATATTGGGCCGCTCGGAATTGACATTTCCGACCGTAGAGCAGGCTGGAGTAACAACCGTGACGCCTAGCAGATAAAACAATGAGCTATTTCTCATAAAAAAATTAATTCGTCGCTACAATTTTTGTTGATAATGTAACCTGATAATAGCTTGTGTTTTCGTTCCACTTTCCATTTATATCTTCAATGGTTCCCGTAGTTTTGGTCAGTGAAGAAGGATAAATAAGACCCTTTTTCCCGTTTGCAGTTTTAAAAAGATATATTTTGTCTTTTTCGATCTTAATTGCATCTTTTTGTGGATCCGGCAATGAGTTAATCAATGCAGCATCTACCTGAGTAATATTCAGATATTGAGCTTTGGTCAAATCTGTCAATTCAAACTTAGTATCCTGCAATCCGCTCATAGTTAAAAGTATATAATCTTGTCTTTTTGACGGATTGACGAATGACGGAACCATCGTTTGACTTGCTTCGTCAAGAATATCACCCAGTGAAAAATCGATTTCATTTTTATACTCTGCATCTCTTCTCATATAAACCCTTCCTGCATACCAGGATGCATAGTAAGGCCCATAATAATTTTCAACAGTTTCAATGTTCACAGATTTAGAAAAAATCACGCTTGGCGTTATCTTCACGAACAAATTTTTCTCGAAGACATTTCCAAGAATATCTGTTACAACAATTTTTACACATTTGTTTTCTGTTAAATTATCAAATGTATATTCTGTCTCGTAATTGGTAACGCCTTCTTCAAAGAATTCAGATTTTCCATCTATCAACGCTCCTGCAGTGCCGGTTTCGGCATTTGCAGTATAAATTTCAAAAGAGCTGATTTTTGCTTCATTGCCGGCTTTCACACCAATCGTTGTAGTGTACTGCATCACACCTTTATCCACGGTGTGAATATTGCTTTCATCGATTCCCTCAAACTGAATCACCACTGCAGGAGTATAATCTAAAGTAAAATTATCATCACTGCACGAAATTACAAAAAAGATAATAGCAAATATTGATAAAACTATTTTTTTCATGATTGTATATTATTTATTATATTAATAACCTGGATTTTGAAATATTAAAGGACTGTTGTTGACTTCATTGTTAGGAAGTGGAGATAAATTCATACGCTCGTTATAATTTCTTTTGTCAAGCACTTTGCGTGTAAATTTACCATTTTCAACCGCAATTCCTATTGCCGGCCTGTTCATCACCTGGTTGGCAATTTTCCATCTTCTTATATCAAAGAAACGGTGTTCCTCAAAACACAATTCAACCCTGCGCTCTTTACGGATTCTTTCTCTTAGTGTACTTTGAGTAAAATCGGAAGCTTTCAATGGATTAATAATGCCCGCTCTTTCTCTTATACGATTTAGCTGTTCCACTGCTTTTATTCTCGCATCATTGTTGTCTGATGCTTCATTGACTGCTTCAGCGTAATTTAGGAGAACTTCCGCATATCGCATCATAATAAAATTCATGGAAGTTACCCCGCCGGTACGATGATCAATTCTATCATCCAAATATTTTACTAAAAAATATCCGCTACCCCAATTATTGGGTGTGGTAATATCTGCTTTTGCAGGTTTATTATTCACTTTTGGCCACGTCATCCCATGATGCAGAATGGTTTGATAAAAACGCGGGTCTCTGTTTTTGTAAGGATTCTGTTCGTCGTAGCCGGAAGCAGGATTTATAATGGGACTATAGTCTGAATTATGTCCAATAATGGGCTCTGATCCATCAGCCATATCGTAACTATCCACGAGCCATTGAGTCGGAACCGTGGTAAGCTCCTTATTTACATTCCAGGGATTAAAAGCCGGGAATAAATTGTAAAGATCATTGTCAGGAGCACGAAGATAAACCAATATATTTTCGGGATTACTCCTTTCATTAAAATATCTTGTATAACTTTTTTCCGGCTCCACCGGGTCAATGTACAATGAGTGGAGACCTCTGGACTCGGAATAGTTAATCACATCCATCGCCGCATCAGCGGCCTCTTTCCATTGAACGCCGGACGACTCAAACAATGGACTGGCTGCGTATAATAATGTACGCGCCTTATAAGCCATGGCAGCGGTTCTCGTAGCACGACCATAATCACTTCCTTCCCATTTGTCGGGCAACATGCCTTCCATTGACAAGGTGTCAAATTCGTTCACTATGAATTCTACAGTATTTGTCAGGGATTCACGTTTTGTATCTTCAAAAGCAAAGGGATTTGATGGCTCAGTAGAAATAACCAGTGGTCCAAACCAGCGAAAGAGTTCATGATAATAGTAAGCTCTTAAAAAGCGGGCCTGGTTGGCACTTATTGTCTTCTCTGAATCCGTGAGTGGTGATTTTCCTACATTTGCCAGAAATATGTTGGCATTACGAATTGCAGTATAATAAAATGTCCATGGATGAGTACCGACCACAGGATTTGTGGGTCCGGTAATTGCTCCGGTAATATAACGCTGAATCCCGGGAACAAGGCCTGCATTTCTTGTGGTATTGCCGGCTCCATCATCGGTGGCATTGTCAAGCATTGCCACCTGCACAGACATGGACATTAAACGAGAGAAACTACCGCTATTGCTATTATCTACCTCTCTCATTCTCCCATACAAGTCATATAAGGCTCTGCGGGTATTTTCAGGATCATTAAAAACCTTTTCCAGCGTTAATTCATCAAGATCAGTATCATCAAGCATACCTTCGTTACTACATCCGATCGCTAAAATGAGTGAAAGTATATAAAATATTTTCTTAATCATATTTGCTAAATTAAAAATTAATTTTCAATCCAAAATTAATAATGTTCTGTTGAGGGTAAAATTGTCCAACATTTCTGTCGGGATTTGACTCCGGATCAATTCTTTTTACCTTATCCCAGGTAAACAAATTATAAGCGTTTACATAAAAATAAACTGAATTCATTGGAGTACGCGTAATAGCACGCTTTGGAATATTGTACCCTATCTGGATATTTTTCAACCTTAAATATTTGCCATCTCTGAGCCAGAAGTCAGAAAGATAATAATTCTGATTATTGCCGTCAGACTTTTGCAAAAAACGCGGATAGGTAGCGGTTGAAGCAGTTTCAGGGGTCCATCTGTAAAGATGTTCCTCAAAATAATTTCCCCAACTATTGTCCCAACCCACATCACCTGCCATATAGACGGAACTATGCGATGCACCTTGAAACAAGAGACTAAGGTCAAATCCTTTATAATCAAATCCTGCTGACAATGAATAGGTTCTTTCGGGCAAATTACTATAGCCTATCGGAGTCTGGTCATTTTGATCTACGATACCATCCCTGTTGATATCTTTATATTTAATATCTCCAGGAGCTAAATTAGATAATCCAAACTGTTGCGGTGAAGCCGCTATTTCTTCATAAGAATTAAAAAAACCATCAAAATTATATCCCATAAACTGACCGACCGATTGTCCAGTCAGATACATATAATCAAATGGCTTTCTGGCTTCGCTCATCTCAATAATCTTGTTTTTGGCATAAGAATAAGTGATTTTAGCAAAATAATTAAAATCTTTTTTTCTATTGCTTTGCCATCCCAACTCGAGTTCATAGCCGCTATTGGTCACTTCTCCTAAATTTTCAGGTGCCAGACTGGTTACTCCCGAAGCAATGATGTAACGCGCAGGCTCTGTCAATATATCTTTACGCTGTTCCTTAAAAACGTCTGCCGAAAAAGACAACTTGGAATCAAACCATCTGGTATCTATACCTACATTATATTTAGTGGCCGTTTCCCACGTAATATTTTCGTTTGCCATTCTACCTTCTCTTAAACCGACAACGTTGGGATTGGGTGTTTCACCAAACGAGTAAGACTCACCATTCACATAGGTCGATTTATAATAATATGAAAAACCACCGAGTCTGTCATTTCCGACCTGTCCCAATGAGGTTCTTAATTTCACAAAATTTAGAATATCCGATTGAGGCATAAAATTTTCATTTGTTATAACCCAACCCAACGACATTGCCGGGAAAAGATGGTATCTTCTTCCCTTGGCAAAACGGTTGGAACCATTATAACCCATATTAATTTCGGCAAGGTATTTATTGTCATAATCATAATTGACACGCCCTATCAGTGCCTGATAGACATGTGGCACATAAGAATATTGTCCCCCGGGAGAGGATGTAGAGGTAAAATTAGTTAACAATACTCCGGAGAGATTATGTACATCACCTATAACACCTGAGTACCTGAGCGCCAATTCCATATATTGATCGTAAATAGCCGCTGCATTTCCCGAATCCTGGAATGGCAATACCCCTACCAGTCCCTGTAAATATGAGTTATCTTTTGGATTATAAGAATAAAGATAGGGCCTTTGTTGCATACCACGCCAGTTACTCCAGTTCACATCAAATGCATATCTCCCATCCAAAGACAATCCTTTGAAAATCTTTCGTAGATCATATTCAAAATTAAGGGTGGTTTCCAGCTGGTTATCATAATCGGAACGGAACCCTGTATGAGCGATGGTTACCAGGGGATTCTGTCTCCACACGCCAATAGCAGCGGCAAAGCTACCATTGGGATTCATCAGTGGAAAAGCCTGCGGTGCATTTCTGTAAAAAGAGGCAAACAGTCGTAACCCTTCGGCATTACTTCCCAAGCCATCATACGTAGCCGGCCGGTTTTGCTTTCTGTGGAGATACGAAATATTTACCCCCACTTTCAGATCATCTGTCAATGAAATATCGATGTTGGAACGTGCAGTCAACCGGTTATAATAATAGGATGCATCGTACCCCTGGTCTTTTAATGCGGCATCTACCTGAGGTGAAAGATCCAATAAATTTTTTATAATCGGCCTCTTTCTCAATTCGCTTACCCTGGATTCAAACATTCCTTGTTGGGTAAAGTAACCCACTGAAACGAAATATTTGGTTACATTGTTACCCCCTGAAATATTAATATTATATTTCTGCTGAGTACCCGGTTTCGTAAATGTTTCTACAAAATCATTGTCAGGATGAGTAAAAGGGCTTAATTGCGTCCTGTATAAATAATTATCATATTCAGACACTGGAAAATTACTGGTATTTGACATTTTTGAAGGATCGAGTCCCATATTTACAGTGCCCTCTCGTTGAAAAAGAGAGGTGGTTTCCGCATCCAGAGCTTTTGTCAATCGGTTGTAATTTGTAATTCCATATTCAGCGGTAAATCCAATCTTAGACTTACCTACAGACCCTCTTTTGGTGGTAATAAGAATAACACCATTGGCACCTCTTACACCATAAACTGCTGTTGCAGATGCGTCTTTTAACACAGATACACTTTCAATATCTTCCGCGTTAATTTGATTAAAAGCACGTTCAACACCGTCAACCAACGTCAAAGGTTCAGAATTGTTAAAGGTAGCTGTCCCTCTGATAAATAGCTGAGAGCCATCGTCGCCCGGACGGCCGCTTACCTGGCGTGTTACCAGACCGGGAATACGGCCAGCCAAAGAGTTCGTAACACTCGAAACAGGAGTATTGGTTATCTCCTCTGATGTTACATTTGATATAGCACCCGTTACTGAAACCTTTTTTTGCGTTCCATAGCCGATAACAACCACTTCTTCCAACCCTATGGTTTCTTCTTTTAAAATAACATCAATATTTGCCTTTCCTTCAACATTTACTTCTGCGGTTACAAATCCAATCATTGATAACTGAAGAACCGGCTCTTTTGTATTGTCTAGCTTTAGCTCAAAATGGCCATCTAAATCCGTTACCGTACCATTCAACGTATTCTTCTGCATGACCGTTACACCAATCAATACGCCCCCGGTTTCATCTTTCACCACCCCGTTTACCCTGGTTTGTGAAAATAGGACTGTTGAACAGCAAATAAAAACTAAAATTAAAACTATATTTCTCATATATTAAAAATTATCATATTTTTTACCATCCGGGATTTTGAACAATTTGGGGTGACACCTTTATTTCATTCAGAGGAATTGGATGCAAATACATATGAGGACTGAATTTGCGCAAATCATCCACAGTAAAATTGCTATAATCCAAAGTATTTCCATTTTGTACTATTCTGATTCCAGTAACAGGCCGATTTAATTTGTCACCATCCATCCAACGTCTTAAGTCGAAATAACGTTGCTCCTCAAAAGACAGCTCTATTCTGCGTTCATTTTTAATCTTCTCACGCATCAACTCTTTTGTTGTTACACCATTTAAAAATTGATCATCCGATTTGAATCCTGCGCGAGTACGAACGGCCAGAACAGCATCCTTCGCTGTAAGCCCGAAATTATTCGGGTCGGCATCCGGTCCATACACTTCGTTCATCGCTTCAGCATATAATAAAAGGATATCTGACAAACGAATGATCGGGAAAAGATGAAACGTATTGGCAGGTTTAGCCAGCGAGAAATTAATATTAAAATCTAAAAACTTTTTCAGATAATACCCGGTATTTGTGGATCTGTCAACGACTGCATTCAGGCCATCGGAGGTTGCTCCGTCGCCCAGCTTTGTATATATTTTTCCTAACTTTCCGTATGTTGAACCATTGTAACCAATGATAACGTTAAAGCGAGGATCTCTGTTATTATATTGAACCGATAAATCACCTCTGGTATACTCTGCCCCATTTGCCATACTGAATGCATCCACAAATTCCTGTGTAGGTACTGTACCACCCCCTAAATTATTGGAAAGACTGGGAGGATACTGACGGTTCTCCAAACCATTTGACTTGGGTGCTCCTACAAATACAATATATTCATTGTTGGGCGAAGTGGTAAATAATTTTTCATAACTGGAATTCAGAGCATACACATTTGATCCGTTTGGATTTTTAAGATTTATTACATCTGCACAAGCAGCTGCAGCAAGAGTCCACCGATTGGATGCCTCTTCATCGGTACTGTTTAAATGCCCGATTAACTCATTTGAATTTCCTGACTGATTAAAAAGAGGACTCGCTGAAAAAATAAGCGTTTTCGCTTTAATGGCCATTGCCGCTCCTTTTGTCATTCTTCCGTATCCGCCACTTCCTCCTATTGGAGCAACATCCAAATATTTTATTGCTGAATCACTCAAACTGACAATATGATTTACACAATCGGAATAGGAACTTCTCTCGATGACATTCAGTTCAGGGTCACCCAAAGTATAATATTTATCAATAATTGGATATCCCCCGTAATGCTTTAACAGATCGAATTCAAACAATGCCCTCAAAGCATACATCTCTCCAATGTAGGTATTTTTGATTCCGATCACCTCTTCAGGTGTTGTTTTATTAAGCACCAATTCTATCTCGGTAAGATGTTTTTGTGCAAAAATAGCTTGTCTTATCCCCTGATAAGAATTATTCCAGGGACTCTGCACAGGACTATTTGATCTTACATATCCTCTTGATAACCGATGAATCGCTGAACTATTTATGGTAGACATTCCATCATCGGTTGCTGCATCAAGCAATGAACCAGATATTGAATTAAAACCGCCCCTTATATAACTATAAGCCTGATTTACCGGTCGGACATAATTGGCTTCCATCGAAAAAACATCTTCCGGTTGGGCCCAGTCATAAGGAGTTTCATCCAGATAATTACATCCGACAAATAAAAATGTAGTTATCGTCAATAAAAGAATCTTATGTATATTATTAAATTTCATATGATTAAAATTTTACAGATAAACCAAAACTTAAATTTCTCGTCAATGGCATGGTATCAGAATTGCCTCTGTCTTCAGGATCAATGGGTAACTCATCACTGTACCAGGCATGTAAATTATATCCATTGACAAACAAGCGCAAGCCCGATATGAAATATCGTTCCAATAAATTTTCAGGCAGGTCGTAATAAACTTCCACATTTTTAAGACGCACATACTTTGAATCTCTAATCCAGAATGAAGAACTCTGAGAATTATTGACGTTAGAATACAACCTCGAAATATTGGGCAGCGGGTTCGATTGATTCTCCGGGGTCCAGTAATTCAATTGATGTTCATAAATTGTTCCATTTGAATAAAAGGGATAAGCAACTTTTCCACTCAAATAGGTTGTCACATTTCCGGCCCCCTGGAATAAGATATTAAAGCCAAAATTTTTATAAGATAATCCGGCATGAATACCATAAAAAATTCTAGGTACATCACCATAACCAATGACTATCTGATCGTTTCTGTCAATGATACCATCGCCGTTAATGTCTTTATAGCGTATATCACCCGGCTGCACATCAGAAAAAGTTTGGGTAGGGGAAGCTGCTATTTCTTCATACGTCTTAAATAGTCCAATGGCACTGTATCCCCTTCTAATCCCGCGTGGGT
>Ga0209639_1002882_pt1 | contig 12413 bp, 11 predicted proteins | sample EPASupsiteHSE605_FD_187268 | JGI IMG/M metagenome (GOLD analysis project Ga0209639, IMG submission 187268) | Bioremediated contaminated groundwater from EPA Superfund site, New Mexico - Sample HSE6-05 (SPAdes) (version 2) | ecosystem: Environmental > Aquatic > Deep subsurface > Groundwater >...
GGCTAGCAGCGCTATCTGGAGCAATGGCCACGAATACCTGGGTGTCCATAGTTATTTTACCAGTGGCGGCATTTGCTGGCGCCAAAATATCAGGCAGAAATTATGCGGATTTGGCTTCACAATACAAAGAAGGTTTTGGCTTTGGATGGGAATATTTTGTGGGAAGAATTGTTTTTTTTGACATTACCTTGCCTTTACTTCTGGGGTTTTTCGTGGTAGCTTTAATTATTGCGATGGCCGCGTATATCATTATGTATGGATTTTTAAAGCGTAATAAGATAATGATGAAAAAATAACATGGTACGTATTTTGGATGGCAAGCGTCTGGCGGAAAAAGTTAAAATTGAACTTCTGGCCGAAAACAGCAAGCTTAAAGAAAAAAAAATTTTTCCAGGATTGGCTGTAATCCTGATTGGGGAAAACCCGGCTTCTAAGGTTTATGTAGGGAGCAAAGAAAAAGCCTGCCAGGAATTAGGAATTTATTCAGAAGTTTATCGGCTGGATAGTGGTATAGGACATGAAGATATTTTGAGTTTGATTAAAAAATTAAACAACGATCCAAAGATACACGGGATTTTAGTCCAACTTCCAATGCCAAAGCATTTGGGCGAAGATGAAATAATTGCTGCGATTGATCCGGGAAAGGACGTGGATTGTTTTTGCCAGGAAAACGTGGGGAAAATAGTGACTGGAAATTATGGGTTTTTGCCATGCACGCCTTCTGGAATTTTGGAATTAATAAAGAGAAATGATATTGTGATAGAGGGAAAAGAATGTGTGGTGGTTGGCAGGAGCAATATAGTTGGAAAGCCAGTAGCACTTATGCTTCTTAATGAAGGCGGAACAGTAACAATTTGCCATTCCAAAACCAGAGACCTGAAAACTGAAACATTAAGAGCGGATATATTAGTAGCGGCGGCGGGTAGGGCCGGTCTCATAACAGCGGATATGGTAAAGCCTGGAGCGACAGTTATCGATGTAGGGATAAACCGAATGAGTTCAGGAAAATTGGTGGGTGATGTGGATTTTGAAAAAGTGAAGGAAATAGCGGGTGCTATAACTCCAGTTCCCGGGGGAGTGGGCCCAATGACTATAGCGATGTTAATGAAAAATACAATTAAAGCTGCTAAAAAATTAGCGGAATAATCAGTTAGATGTTTTTATGAAATTAGAAATTAGTGATGCCAAGGAGAATCCGATCAATATGCTCAGGCGGGCCGGTTATGCCTTTCAAAGAAAAGAGAGTGAAGAAATGAGTTTTGTGCGGCCTTTTTCTGCCTCCGGCTATCCTCGGTTTCATATGTATGTAAAAGTCGAAGGTTTTAAAATGACGATCAATATTCATCTTGATATGAAAAAAGAAACTTACGGAGAAGATACCCGCCATCATGGGGAATACGAAAATTCAGGCGCTTTGGCGGACGAAGTGCGGCGGCTAAGGGCGATTTTGGAATAGTATTGATTTTAGCCGAGAGAAGCGATAATATAAAGCGTATTGTTTCCGATTCGATAAGCCGGAATTCTCGCAAGTTAATATAATTTGGGCATGTGGCGGAATTGGTATACGCGCATGGTTCAGGACCATGTAAGAGTGATCTTGTGGAGGTTCGAGTCCTCTCATGCCCACAAGGTTGAATTAAAAAAAGATTTGCCCAGGTGGCGGAATTGGTATACGCGCCAGTCTTAGGAACTGGTTCTCGCAAGGGATTGGAGGTTCGAGTCCTCTCCTGGGCACATGAAGAACATAAGAATAGAAAAGAAAAATTCAAATGAACGGATCGATAAATTCCTGGCCAAGGAAATTTTTTTAAATGGAAAAATGACTCGAGGAGAAATCATAAGGCAGATAAAAAGCGGAAATGTTCTGGTGAATGGAATAAAAATAAAACCGAGTTATATTTTGAAAGAAGGCGATAGGGTTGAGGTTGACATTGCGAAAAAAAATGCGGAGATTATGCCAAACGAGGACATCAAATTAAAGATTATTTTCCAAGATAAAAATATTATTGCAATAGATAAACCGGCCGGACTTCAAGTTCATCCCGACTTTCATGAAAAAAATAATACGCTAGTCAACGGCCTGATTGAGAAATTTCCAGAGATAAAAACTGTCGGAGATGAACCTAGTGTCAGGCCGGGGATTGTTCATCGCTTGGATAGGGATACAAGCGGGGTGATGATTGTAGCTAGAAATCAAAAGACCTTTTTGAGTTTGAAGCAGAAATTCAAAGATAGGGATGTAACAAAAAAATATCTGGCGTTGGTTTATGGCAAGCTTGAACGCAAGAGAGGAACAATCGAAAAACCGATCGCGCGGGCGGGAAACTATAAAAAACAAATAATTGCCGGAAAAAAGACCAAGACGAAAGTGAGGCGAGCCGTGACTGAATACGAAGTGACGAGTGAGTTTAATGGATTTTCCCTAGCGGAAGTTTTTCCCAAAACAGGCCGAACGCATCAAATCAGGGTTCATCTGGCTTCTATCGGCCATCCGATTGTTGGGGACGATAAATACGGATTGAAGAATATAATTCCTGACAAAAGAGCGAAAAGACAATTGCTTCATGCCGGGCAACTTTCTTTTGAGCTGAAAGGAAAAAAATATGACCTTACCTCTCCAATGCCCGAAGACATGTTCCGATTCATAGATTGCCTTGACTAAAATACTGGAAAAAGTTAGGATAAAAAGGCTAAAAAAGCACTCCTTGAGAGTTGTTTTTATTTTTAAGTAATAATTTGGTATAATATACCCATATGAAAAAAGAAATCATTGAATTCAACAAGAGCCAAAAAAGTAAGAAAATGCCGGATTTTCGCGCGGGCGACGTAGTTAAGATATATATGAAAATCAAAGAAGGCGGAAAAGAAAGAGTCCAGCTTTTTGAAGGCTTGATTATCGGCATTAAAGGAAAGCAGAGTTCTTCACCGATGATTACGGTCAGGAAGATATCTCATAGCGTAGGAGTGGAGATAATTCTGCCGATCTTTAGTCCGAATGTGGAAAAAATAGAATTGATCAAAAGAGCCAAGGTGAGGCGGGCAAAGCTTTATTATGTTAGGGACTTAACTGCCAAACAAAGCCGAATGAAATATAAGGAGATTAAAGAGTTTATAAAAGAAGAGAAGCCGGCCGAAGAAGTTGAAAAAGAAGAGAAAAAAGAAGAGGAGGGGGCAACTGAGAAAAAATAGTTCAACCTTCACAGCCAGCGCCTTCGTGGTGCCCGCCTCGCGTCGACTTGCGTCTAGTGGAGTCGAAGCGGGGAGTTCCTACTGGCAGGTAAAGGCATATTCACCCCTTTATCATTGCGTTGTATTTCAGTGGCGAATCTATTATTATTTGTTAGACTTGCAGATTTATGGGGATATGGCGGAATTGGTATACGCACATGCTTGAGGTGCATGGACCGCAAGGTCATGAGGGTTCGAGTCCCTCTATCCCCACAAGAAATGGTGCGGGGTGAAACTTCCGCCAAAGGCATTCTGAGTCGGATCCCTAGCTCAATGGCTACCCGCCCGAACGTGCCGTTCGGTACGGGCGGGGAGCGTCTCGTTTACAATGTATAATGTGTACGTATTGATAGATGAAAATAAGAAGTTATATAAAGGGATGACAAATAATCTCGAAAGGAGATTAATGGATCACAAGAGAGGTCATACGACAACTACCAGGAGAATGAAAAACGTAGAATTGGCGTATAAAGAAGAGTTTGATAATTTTAAAGACGCCAGAAGGAGAGAGTTGTATTTCAAAACGGCAGCCGGAAGAAGATTTTTGAAAAAGAAAATAAAAAGGGATCCCTAGCTCAATGGCTAGAGCACCTCGTTTACACCGAGGGGGTTATAGGTTCGAGTCCTATGGGATCCACATGTTATAATATAGAAGTAAGCACGCCAGGTTAGCTCAGTGGTAGAGCAGAGGACTGGATTTCGGTCCGTCCAACAGTAATGTTGGAATGAAAATCGGGTGAATTCGAGGAAGCCTAACTCGCCAAAGAGGTGATATGGTAATCTCGAGCTAAGCCTCAAAGGGCTTTGGTTTTGAGGAAAGTGTAGAGACTAGCAGGTGAGTCCCAACAATAAGCCTGCAATAGCGCCCGACTCCCATCAGTGGGATGATGAAATAGTCCGATCCTTGAGGAAACTCAAGAAGGAAATTGGAAAATCCTTGTGTCCCCGGTTCAATCCCGGGACCTGGCACTCAAAAAGGTTAAGAATGCTATGCTTTGCAGAAGCGGGCTTGCCCGCCGAAGCATAGCGTAAGCGGGTATCGTATAGTGGCTATTACATTAGGTTGCCAATCTAAGGACACGGGTTCGATTCCCGTTACCCGCTCAGTTTTCAAAAAACACAGCTTTACGGTTGTGTTTTTTGATTAAAAAAAGTACTTGACCCTTTTTCTCCAGTAGCGATAATTATTCGCTCGATTGGGTAAAAGTTAAATTCGACATAACGTTGCCATAACACAAAGCCTTAAACTAAAGAGTGAATAATCATTGTAGGACACTAGGGGAAAAAATAGACAAAATCATTGTTCTTCTATAGACTGTTGTTATAACAATTTCTATAAAAAACAATGACTACCGTCCTAAAAAAGAGAGAGGCTGTTGAATTTTTGGGGTTAGATGAAAAGCTTTTTGAAAACTATTTTAAGAATGCTTGCGAGTTTAGTTGTCTAGAAAGAAACAATGGTAGAGGGAGGTTTCTTTTTGATAAAGATGATCTAGAAAAATGGCTCAGAGATTACAGATGGAGAACGGTGGAATTGGATATAAATGATTATCGGTTGTGTCTTGATTTTGCGCTGGCTCAGCATTTTCGCGGTTATGTCATTTCTGACTTTGGAACGGCCAGACAAAGGGAATTTGGTCAAAAAATAACAAATTGGGTTAAGGGACAATTGGGTGAGGTGGCGGTAGGGAAATTTTTCGAAAAAGAATTTGGGGTTAAAATAGAACTCGACTTCAATATTTACGATGAAATTGTTCCGCAAGATATTATAGGAGTTATAGAAAATAAAAAGAAAAGAGAGCCGAAGGCAGGCGTGGGAATCAAATCATCAAAGCCGAAAAGCGCTTATCTAATTTTAGGAGAAAATGAAATAGATATAAAAGAGCGACGCTCCGATTTCTATATATATTGCAGACCGGATATACCTGATGACCATCTACTAAGGATCACAAAAAATGAAATAATCAAAGCAGTTGAGGAACAGCCTCATTATCCCAAATATAAAGATGTTATCCCGGGATTCACAAATATTAAATGCGAGATTGCCGGATATTGTTCGATAGATGAGTTAGAAAAAGTGAATGAAATACCTGGTCAGAAATTCGATAACGGATTTCGATACGTGAAAAAATCTGGATTATTACATCGTACCAAAAAAGACTGGGAAAAACTTATAAAAAAGCTATAAACTTTCAATAATTAAAATAGACGCGATTCATTTGATCTGGGGTTAATATCGCCGTTATTTCCGTTTGATAATTTTGCGGGAACGAATTCATAGGGAATGCCAGCAAATGTTTTTAGGACTGCCGAAATAATTACTTGGGCACCTTTTACTGGGACTGCCATGCCGATTTGTTTTCTTGCGCTTTCCTTGGTTCCTTCAAAAACAAAATCATCAGGAAATGTTTGTAGGCGCGCTCTTTCTCTGTTGGTTAATGCTCGATTTTCTGACCAGTGATAAACATGAGTTCCTCCACCTCCGCTACCAGTGATTGTATAAGCTGGCTTGTCGGGATGAAGTCGTTTATATATCTGGCTCATTTTAGCACCCTTAACATTCATTTTTAATTTTTCAGGTATTCCGTGATACCAAGCGTTTTCTCCTGCCGGTATGTGCTTTAATCTTTCAACTACCGTTGCAGATTGTTTTGTTATTTCATTGTTTTCAGCATTGGTTGGAATAGGCGGATTTTCAATCGCATACTTTGCAGAAATGCAAGTTCCTTTTGTTGTAGGAGCGGGAACTTTGAAGTCTAGCTTTAAATCTTTTCTAATCCCAATAATTACTACTCTATGTCTTGCTTGAGGGACGCCATATTCTTCAAATTTATATAGATTAGCAGTGAGTTTATATCCCTTGCCTGCGTTTTCCAGGTCAGAAAGAATCTTCTTAAAAGCTTCTCCGTTATTTGCACTTTGTAATCCGCTTACATTTTCAGCAATAAACCATTTTGGATTGTGAATGCCTATAGCCTTAACGCCATAAGTATAAAGCGGTCCGAATGTTCCATTGAAACCTTTTTGTTTGCCGACAACGCTAAAATCATTGCAGGGAAATCCAAAAGCGAGAACATCAAATTTTGGAACTTTTTCAAAATCTATATCTTGAACTGGGGAGCAAATAACAGCGGATGGGTTATCTGGGTGTATATTTCTAGCGTAAGTTTTGCAAGTATTTTCATCATAATCGTTTGCCCAGACTGACTTTATTTTATAAGCACATTCTTTATTTTCTGCAGATGAAAGAAGCGCACCCAAAGATAACCCACCTGGGCCAGAAAAAAGCTCAGCGAATTTAAATACGACTTCCTTTTTTTTATTCTTAAAATTCTTAACAGTTTTCATATGTTGAATATCTTTTGTTTTCTTTAATTAAAATTATACGAAATAACTCCCTTTACTATTCCCTCAACCCTAAAATCATTTGTTGCTAAAAATGGCTCGAATTTTTCATTGATTGAAAATAACCAAATATGCTTCTCTTCTTTTCTTATTTTTTTAATCAGTGCTTCTCCATTATTCACGCAGACAACAACATCACCGCTATCATAAAGGTTTGTTTTTTTCGCTATCACCAAATCACCGTCATTAATTTTTGGATACATTGAAGTTCCTTTAGCTTTAACCAAAAAAGCATCCGATGATCCACAAGTTAAGAGCTTGCTCGATAATGGAACCCTATCAACCGGGTTTCCATCAAGTATGTTTCCATTGGGTCCGCAAGAAGCTAATCCATAGAGATTTAAATATACAACTTTTTTATCTGGAGATTCTGTTAAAATCTCGTAATCTTGAGGATTGCTAGGGTTTCTTTTTAGATATCCCTTTTTTTCAAGTTGTAGGATGTGATGATAGACCAAGCTAGGAGAAGAAGCCTCCAGTTTTTCTTGTAATTCTCTCACGGTCAAGGGGTCATCAATGTTGGTTTTTAATAAATCCAAAAGCTTTTTTTGAAAAGGGTGAAGTGTTTTCATGCTTCTATTATAACATGTTAATAAAATGTGCACAAGAACAGTTTGACTTGTTCAAGGATTTGTTCTAGACTAGAGCCATAATTAAGCTAATCTAGGCCTATGGATACACAAAAACAATTTGAAAAATTCTACGAAAACATAAAACTTACTAAAAAACAGCGAAATGACGCAAAAACTAAGTATAAAGGAGTTTGCGAAAAACTTCACGATTATTATTATTCTGACTTGGAATATAGCGGGAAAACAAAATTATTGATAGGGTCTTATGGCAAAAAGACAAATATAAGACCTCCTCGTGATGTCGATGTTATCTTTATCATGCCGGCAGATAAGTTTGAACAATACAACAATCATCAATCTAATGGGCAATCTCGACTTTTGCAGGACATAAGAAACATACTAAATGAAAAATATACCGCCACTAATTCAATAAGAGCGTGGGGCATGGTCGTCTTGATTGAATTTTCCGATGGAACTCATAATGTCGAGTTGCTTCCCGCATGGGAACAGGACAACGGAACTTTTATTATTCCAAATACTAAAAATAATGGTAGTTGGGATGTCTGGGATTACAGAAGAGAGCTTGACCGTATTGATAAATCAAATAACGAGACGAATGGAATAACTAGATTTCTTATAAGAACACTTAAGAAGTGGACGGATAATTGCACCGTAAAGCTAAATTCATTTCAAATAGAGGATTATGTACTCGCTTTTTTAGAAACTCAGCAAACTGAAGGAAATAGCTATTCATTGTTGATAAAAAATGTTTTTAGTTATATAGATAATAGATCACCAGTGGAAGCCAAAAGTCATATAGAAACTGCTTACACAAGAGCAAAAAAGGCTTACGATTTCGAGCAAAACGAAAAAATGGGAGAAGCAACCACGGAGTGGAAAAAGTTATTCGGAGATGATTTTCCAAAATATGAAGAAAGATCCTTATCAGAAGTGGAATCGGATTCGGTGACAGCCTTATATCCTGCTCCCAAAGAGGAATTTTTAGAGCGGGATTATGGAATACCAATAAAGATCAATCCAAGCTATAAATTCAAAATTGATGCAGATGTAGAACAAGATAAATTTAGAAAACATTCCTTAAGCTATTACATCGCAAACAAAATGTGGCTCATGAAAAAGAAGAAATTAACCTTTGCTATACTGAAGAATGATGTTCCGGGAACATATTCTGTTAAGTGGAAAGTTAGAAATTTCGGGTCAGAGGCGGCTGAGGCGGGAGATTTGAGGGGAGAAATTACTCGTGATTCTGGATACGAAAAGAAAATCGAGAATACTAAATATTTTGGGAAGCATTTTGTTGAGTGCTACATAATACAAAATGGCATTTGCGTAGCAATGGATTCGATAACTGTCCCGATACACTAATAAATATGGATAAAATTAATTTACAAGTCATAAGGGAATTATTCGGCAGAGTCGTGTATTCTCATAAAACTCATGAGAAAGAGGTCGAAATTCAACAGAAAGTCGCAAGAGATATAAAAATAGGAAATATACTTATAATCTCCTTTACGGCTGGTCCTTTACTTGCAAACATCATCACCAGCCAAAGAGCATTCTTAATAGTGGGGTCAGTTTTTTCTTTTTTGGGGTTAGCTTTTAATATTTTTCAATTAAGCTTTGATCCAGATAAAAAAGTATCTACCCACAAAGATACTGCAAATAAGTTGTGGCTTATTAGGGAAAGATTTGTCTGTCTTATCGCTGATATCACAAATGAGCGCCTATCGGAATCGGAAGTTATATTAAGAAGAGATTTTTTAGTTGAAGAACTCGATAGAACATATAAAAGTGCCCCTAGTACTAGCTCTGAAGCATATGAGAAAGCTAGAAAAGCATTGAAATCCAATGAAGAACTTACCTTCTCAAATGATGAAATCAATCATTTTTTACCAAAAAGCCTTTGGTTATGATAATCTTAAAGGGCAAAGTTTTTATTCATAAATCCGGTTCTAACCGTATGTACTAGCCAGCTCAAAAACAAGGCCGTAACAGACCCCGTTTTTTGTTATCGTTATTTTCCTGAGACAAACTTAGGAGAGTATCTTGGGAAGAAATATATGGGCTAAAAAATCGTACTAATTTTAGATTTGAGCATTCTTTAATTCTGTTCTATAATATACTTCGCTTTCGTGTAACTCTAGTTAATTTAAAAATGGATATCTATTCCAACTACAAAAGATCAAAAAGAACCGCGAAAGGTTTTTTTGAATGGTCAAAAAATAAAAAAGTGAAACTATGGAAGGGACTTCTGGCTCTGGCAGCCAGCTCCCTTTTTTTATTCGTTTTGATCTGGCAACTTTATCCAAGGGACATAAGCCCGCCTGATATTGTTTACTCTCACAGGAAGATTTCCCATATTGAAGGACGGGGATTTGTTCCGGGGCCATTAAACATGAAAAAAATGAAAACCAAAGGGTGTGTGGCAGATGGAATACTTTCAGATTATGGGAGCGACAGGGAAAACTCCGTGGCGCTTATAAATCGCTCCAATTGTATGTATCTCCACCGTGCTTTGGAAACTTGGGCGGCTCCGCCCGATTTTGATGAGGCTCAAAGAGTAATGGAGAAGATAGATAAGCCTGGAATTATTTATGGGATGTTCATTTCTGAAGCCATTTGGAAAAAAGCTCGCTATTATTACTCGGACGAAAAAAGGTATTTCGATTTTTCCGAGATGTGTCGATCAGGTTCGGATAATGTTTGGGGCGAACATACCTGCAAGCCAAGTTTCAAAAAGAAGGAGTATCAGGAATATGTGCGCTTTATAACTCGGCGAGCCATGGATATGGGCATCCAAAGTTTTCTTTTCGGCCAGATATATTATCAAGATACGCCCGATCACTCCGAGTCGAATATTCCAGAAATTATTAAGGAAATGAAAGATTATGCCAACGAAAAAGGAATTCAAATCGCGGTAGGAGCGCAAACAGGCGCCATAACCGATGAAAAATATTTGAGATTCTTTGATTACATCGAAGGAGGAGTCGGCATGGGGGATGACGGAAAAATAGAAAGCGGTCCTTGCTGGAGCCATTTGGAAAGTTGTTGGGGATTGCTTTGGCATGAGAATTTTTCCAAAAAGGCTAATAATGTTATTCTCCATCTGGATTGGAGCGGTCTCAAGTTTGATGATATGAGTGTTTTTGCGCGAATGAGCCAGGAAAAAAGAATTGCTACCCTTAAGGAGCTTCATAGCTACTTTACCTCCCGCCAGATGGGCTTTATGATGCCAATGATGGCGACCATAAACAAGACTAACGGAGGTTGCTATGGCCCCAAAAAGCGATTTTATTCAGCGGATAATAAGTATAAATGTAAAGATGAAGATGCCATTAACGCTATTTTGGGCAAAGAGTGATTGAGGAGAACAAAATTACTTGGAACAAGACTGTGAAAGAATGCTTTAAAAGCATTTTTTTGCTTATTTAAGCCTTATAATGTTGATATGCAATTTTTCATTATTATGCTTTATTCTAGGTGAAAAGTGGCTTTGGCTAAAACTATAATGGCTTAAACAAGCCAAAAAAACGTATATTTGATTGACTTTTGCCAGGCCTTTTGCTATACTGGCTAGTCAGTAAGACAAGCCCTTAAAAGGCTTTTTTTATTGGCCTGCTCTCGAAGTGATGCTAAAAAAATGAGAGCGGATAACCATTAGGAGATATCGAATGCGTATCATTAGGGTGATTGTGGCGCTTGGCTTACTTTTTATGGCTATTGGGCCGCAAATAGCTTCCGCGCAGGAAGTTGAAGCTTCTAGTGAAACAAATATAAACTTTGAAATAGATAAAAATCTCATACTGGCCGGCGGAGTTATTAAAGACAAGGACGCGCTTTTGATCGAAAAAACTCCTTATAACTTTGAGGGCTATGCTCCGGTCAAGACCGAGGAAGAAAAGAAAAGAGAGGCTATTTTAGCTAAATACGAAGAAAAGAGAAAAAAAGCTAATCTGCCCGAAGGAAAATTTACAATCAACGCCTCCGCTTATACCGCTGCTGCTGATGAATGCGGAAAAAGTGATGGAATTACTGCTTCAGGACTGAAGGTTAGGGAAAAAGAGACTATCGCTTGTCCTCCCCAGTTTCCTTTCGGTGTAAAGCTAAGCATTGAAGGAATGGGTACTTATATTTGTGAGGACCGTGGGGGAGCTATTAAGGGAAACCACGTCGACATCTATGTGGAAACCAAGAAACAGGCTTTCGCTTTTGGAAGAAAAAATTTGTTAGCTGAAGTAGTTGAGTAGATAATTCAGATTGAAAAACACCTCTCGGAGGTGTTTTTCATTTTGCTGGAATTATTGATATAATAAGAACAAACATAAAAATGTAACGATGCGGAATTCTTGGAAAAAATGGTTGAGCTATTTAGCAGAAGGAGCTTTTTTAATTTGGGGAATGTCAATCATGTCCCTTTATTTTTATTATTATCCCAGTTATGGATTTTCTTTTATTTGGGCCATTCAAATAGTGCTTATCGCGGCTATCATTGTGGCCATACTGGCTGGGATGATATTCATGGCGCTTTCCGTAGGTGAATTTTGGGAGATCGGAGCGAAACAGAAGTCGCGTGTCGCGGGGTGGATAAAGGCGGCTATTAAAAAGGAATCGATCGGAGTGCCCTTTTTATTTTTTCCAGTTTTTATTTATGCTTGTTCCTTTATTTGGATTTTGTATATATACAAGCGCTCGCGCGATTTATCGATTGTCGCTAACGACACATATGCGCTGATTATTATTACGATATTAGCAATTATCGCGTTTTCTCTAGGAAGCCGTATTTTGAAATTATTCAAATTCAAATTTAGCGATTGGCTGGAAAGATTCCTGCTTTCTGAGGCGATCGGACTCGGAACGCTGATGATGATTATGTACGCGCTGGGAATGGCGCACCTCTATTACTGCTCGGTAGCGTATGGGCTTGTTGGCCTAATCGCAATTTTCACATACAGGGAAATTTTTGAGCTTTGGAATTTTGTTAAAAATAATAAAGTAACTTGGCGCACTCAGCCGTTGATGTCGTTTAAAAATTTTTTAATAGTGGCGATTGCATTGATGGGCGGCATCTATACAGCGGGAATGTTCCAGCAATACCCAACTGGTTGGGATGGATTGCATACTTACGCGTCACTTCCCAATGCTTACGAAAAAGCGCACTCGATTGTGGATTTTCCCTATTGGCTATAT
>Ga0209639_1002886_pt1 | contig 12409 bp, 7 predicted proteins | sample EPASupsiteHSE605_FD_187268 | JGI IMG/M metagenome (GOLD analysis project Ga0209639, IMG submission 187268) | Bioremediated contaminated groundwater from EPA Superfund site, New Mexico - Sample HSE6-05 (SPAdes) (version 2) | ecosystem: Environmental > Aquatic > Deep subsurface > Groundwater >...
CGGGCGGAGGCCCGATCCGAACCCCGAAATTGTTTGGGTGTAGCAAATCATTTGCGAAAATCGTCATTTTTTGTTGAATCCTTATTGTCAGCAACTTAATAATTTTCGAACAGGCGATAACAGGAAACAATTGTTCCATTTTTTTCGCAAATACATGGTGCCCCGGATTAATAACCTGGTATTTGCGAAAAAATGTGAAACATTGGTTGTTAAAAATGTTGGATACTAGTCAGTTGTAAATTGCAGTGAACAGTGTTTTTCGAAAATGGCCAAAATAGCACAACCCGGAAATCTCTTGCGAAAATACGCATGACCGTAATCGTCTTATATACAATCAGTAATATTGAAACTAAAGATGAAAGGTGCGATAAACACCGGATTGAGAACCTGCATTTTCGAAAATTTTGATGTACAATTTGTAAATCGTTGATTTATTGTTGTATATTGCAACAGAAATGGGAATATAGATAATAATGATACTTGCAATATGTTGATTTTTATACTATTACCTATGGACCGAGCCTTCGGGCGACTGAAACAAATAGAGCATCGGCTTCTTTCGAGTCGCCATAAATTACCTATGGACCGAGCCTTCGGGCGACTGAAACTTTTCTCGAAATCTTTTAGTGATTCCTTGAGTTGAATTACCTATGGACCGAGCCTTCGGGCGACTGAAACTTTTTGAGTTTGAGCTTTCTTCTGAAAACTGGAAATATTACCTATGGACCGAGCCTTCGGGCGACTGAAACAAACCGATGACATATGAACGAACCATGCCAGTGGAATTATTACCTATGGACCGAGCCTTCGGGCGACTGAAACAGTCTTTTTTTCTTTATTTTTCAAATGATAGGCAATATTACCTATGGACCGAGCCTTCGGGCGACTGAAACAGACTGTCTCCTTCTACAAGGACATAATTTTCTTCATTACCTATGGACCGAGCCTTCGGGCGACTGAAACAGATTCTTCATGTGTTGTTTCACTTCATCTTCATTATTACCTATGGACCGAGCCTTCGGGCGACTGAAACATATTTGGTAACTCGTTAGAACGGATCGAGAAGATTACCTATGGACCGAGCCTTCGGGCGACTGGGTGATTAAAGGGATTGAAAAAGATTGAGGAGATTGAAAGGGTGCCAGTTCATTTTATTCTTCACCTTTCACTAAATCAGTTCTGGTTTGGTAAAGGTTCTGGCTTCTGCATCACCTCACCCCCGCCTCTCCTGAGAGGAGAGGAGCCAGTACAACCCGGGTATTCGTCTTTGGTTTCTTTGAAAAGAATGATAAAAACCGGGCTAACCAGAAATTATGGCTTCTGGCTTCTTTTCACGTTTTACTTCCAAGATTGAAGGGATTAAAATTCTGATTTCTAACTCCATTTCATGATTCACATCGCAGAGTCTTTGGGCGAGTGGGAAAATACTCTTTGCCTGATAGTAGTGTTTATTTTGCGATCTAAACTTCCTGAATAATCTCTTTTCCTGTTATCCTTTCTTTTCCTACTTTTGCGGCATTAAATCAAGCTATTCATCTGTTATGAAAAAACTGATCGAATGCGTGCCTAACTTTTCTGAAGGCCGCGACATGAACGTAATCAAACAGATTACGGACGAAATTTGCAAAGTAGAAGGTGTAAAGTTGCTGGATGTTGATCCGGGTGCTGCTACCAATCGTACTGTGGTAACCTTTGTGGGTACTCCCGACGAAGTGATTGAAGCCGCTTTTCAGGCGATTAAAAAAGCGACTGAAGTAATCGATATGCGTAATCATAAAGGGGCTCATCCCCGCTTTGGGGCAACCGACGTTTGTCCGCTGGTTCCTGTGGCGAACATCACCATGGAAGAAACCGTGGAATATGCCCGTAAACTGGCAAAACGTGTAGGAGAGGAGTTGCAGTATCCTGTATATTGTTACGAAAGTGCTGCTTTTGAACCGAAACGTCGTAACCTTGCTACTGTTCGCGCCGGCGAATATGAAGGTCTTCCCGAAAAGTTGACCAAAGCTGAGTGGAAACCCGATTTTGGTCCTGCCGAATTCAATGCAAAGGTTGGAACTACTGCTATAGGCGCCCGTAATTTCTTAGTTGCAATTAATTACAACCTCAATACAACTTCAACTCGTCGTGCCAATGCAGTGGCTTTTGATGTTCGTGAAAAAGGCCGTCCGATGCGCGAAGGTGATCCTGTTACCGGAAAAATTGTAAAAGACGAAAACGGAAATCAGGTGATGATTCCCGGTACATTAAAAGGAACCAAAGCAATTGGTTGGTTTATCGATGAATATGGTATTGCTCAGGTTTCGATGAATATTACAGATATCGGTGTAACTCCGGTTCATGCTGCGTTTGAAGAAGTTTCGGACAAAGCTCAGAAACGTGGTTTACGTGTTACCGGTTGCGAAATTGTAGGTTTAGTTCCCAAAAGCACGTTGATTGATGCCGGAAAACATTTTCTACGCAAACAACAACGTTCGGTAGGTGTGTCGGAAGCCGAAATTATCAAGATTGCTGTAAAATCAATGGGTTTGGATGATCTGAAACCTTTCGATCCGAAAGAAAAGATCATTGAATATATGATTGAAGATCAGAGTCAGAAACGTTTGGTTGATATGACCTGTAAAGGTTTTGCTGAAGAAACTGCTTCAGAATCTCCCGCTCCGGGTGGTGGTTCTGTAGCTGCATACCTTGGCGTATTGGGTGCATCTCTGGCTACAATGGTTGCCAATCTTTCGAGTCACAAGGCTGGTTGGGACAGTCGTTGGGAAGAGTTTTCCATCTGGGCCGAAAAAGGTCAGCAAATCAAAGATGAACTGATTCATTTGGTGGATGAAGATACTCATGCGTTTAACCTGATCATGGATGCATTTGGTTTGCCCAAAGGGACCGACGAAGAAAAGAAAACCCGTACACAGGCTATTCAGGATGCAACCCGTTTTGCAACTGAAATCCCGTTCCGCACTATGGAAAAGAGCTTTGAAGCGTTTGAGCTGATTAAAGCAATGGCTGAAGTTGGAAATCCGAATTCAGTATCTGATGCAGGAGTTGGTGCGTTGTGTGCCCGCAGTGCTGTAATGGGTGCTTACCTGAACGTGAAGATTAATGCTTCCGGACTGAAAGATCGTGTATTTGCGGACGAGATTATTCGCAAAGGTGCAGAAATTGAAGTCAAAGCGCGCAAGATAGAAGAAGAAATTCTGGCGATTGTGAATCAAAAGATTGTCGGAGAATAATTTTTTTTGTGTGAAAAAGCGATGAGATGGAAGATGAAGTTTTATTCTGAATCTTAACAGTCGCTAAAAAAGTGAAGCGTGAAAAGTATCTTTTCACGCTTCACTTTTTTATTATCCCTGGTGTTCATTCCGGAGTAGATCGTTCACCACTTTAACGGGATTGAAAGTGATGATGGGGACTTCTACAAATACGCTGATCCAGTCGGCCATGGCTCCATTCCACAAGCCGGGTAATTCCTGCGCTTTCAATATTTTGCCATCTTTTGATTTTTCGGAAATAAAGCCAGTACCTGGGTCTACAAATGCTTTCAAATCGAATTTTTCACCGCGATAATTTTTGATGGCGCATACCAGATCAACCGGATTAAAGTGTGTTGCGCAACGGAAAATCTGATCCTGAACCTTGTCTTTTGTATTAACCTGTGATGATTCTACTATTTGCAGGGATGTTTCATTGTTCGCATTACGAACCCAGTATGGACCACCACCGGGCTCTCCTTCGTTTTTCACCATTCCGCAAACACGGATAGGTCTGTTGAGTTTTGAGAACAGAAAAGCATGCTTTTCGACCAGGCTCATTCCGGCAAAGTTTTCCGGAAACTGGAAAAAGAGTTTTGAAGAAGCAAATCCAGTAATTTCGGAGATCAGTTCTTCTGAATATATATTTTCTGACAAGCGGTTCAGATAGTCGAAAATTTGTTGTTGTAATTGTAGTAAATATCCGCCAATCACCTTTTTATAGAGATAGGTATGCTCTTTCAGCTTATCCGGAACCACATTGTCGATATTCTTGATAAAGATAAGATCGGCATCCAGTTCGGCAAGATTTTCGATCAAAGCACCATGACCACCCGGACGGAAGAGTAGTTTACCCTCTTCATCACGGAAAAGGTCGTTTTCTTTTGTAACAGCAATAGTGTCAGTAGAAAGTTTCTGTACAGAGTAGCTGATGTGATATTTTACATTGAACGTTTTTTCATAGATATAAAGCACAGCATTAATCTTGTCCTTGAATCTTTCGAGATGTTCCGGAGAAACTGTGAAATGTAAATGAACCTCGTTAGAGCTGTTTTTTGCATAACCGGCAGCTTCAACCAGATGTTCTTCCAGTGAGGTACGGGAAGTATTTCCATGAGCATGAAACGTGAGTAATCCTTTTGGCAGATTGGCGTAATTCATTCCTTTATCCGAAAGAAGCAAATCAAGAATCAGGCAGTAATCGCGATGGCTTAATTCGCTTCCAATATTAAAACCGTGCTGCTGTAATGTTCTTTCCAGTTCAGGAAAGAATGCAAAGTTGTGAATATCTCTAAAGAACTTATACGGAGAGCTAAACCCTTTATCGTGAAATAAATCATTGAGAGAAACCGGATTTTTGGAACATTTTTCCTGAAAGTCGAATAGTTGCTTAAACATGCGGGAAGCTGCACCAGAAGCAGGAACAAACTTTAATATTTTTTTCCCTTCTATCTGATTAAGATAGTTTTCAGATAATATTTTAACCTCTTCATCTTGAAATACCTGAATGCCATCAGGATTTGTTGCCGGGCGGTCAAGATTAATGAAAGGGAATCCCTGAACGAAGTTTTTTACCTGTTGTTCAATGGTTTTCGGGCTCATACCCCGATTTTTCATCTGTTCTAAATCTGCTTGAGTGAACATTGTTTTGCGGATTAATTTAGTTGTGTAAATATACAATGTTTACAACAAATGAATCTTGTTTTTGTAAGATTTTATGAAAGGGAATTATTGCAGGCAGGTTCTGGATTTGGAAAAATAAAAAGGGGCTTTTTAATACCCTTTTTGCGTAAAGATTGTAAGTTATTTTTTTAATGCCAGAATCATTTGACTGCCAATATCGGCAGGAGATTCAGCGACAAAGATACCGCATTCGCGAAGCAGTGCTTTTTTTGCTTGTGCTGTATCCTCTTTTCCCCCAATGATAGCTCCGGCATGTCCCATCGTTCGACCTTTGGGAGCCGTAGCTCCTGCAATAAATCCAACTACAGGTTTTATACCGTGTTCTTTAATCCAGAGAGCAGCTTCATTTTCCATATTTCCGCCAATCTCACCAATCATCACAATGCCTTCGGTGTCAGGATCTTCCATAAAAAGTTTTACGGCATCGAGCATAGTTGTTCCCGGAACAGGATCGCCACCTATACCGATTCCTGTGGTTTGTCCTAACCCGACTTTGGTGATCTGGTCAACGGCTTCATAAGCCAGCGTTCCTGAACGGGAAATAATTCCGATAGAACCCGGTTTATGAATAAAACCTGGCATAATGCCTATTTTTGTTGAAGGAGGAGTGATAATTCCCGGACAGTTAGGGCCGATGAGCCGTACGTTTCTTTGAAGAACATATTGCTTTGCTTTAATCATATCCTGAACGGGAATACCTTCGGTGATACATACAATCAATTCAATACCTGCATCAGCTGCCTCCATGATGGCATCAGCTGCAAACGAAGGCGGAACAAAGATAATTGAGACATTTGCTCCGGTTTGCTTTACAGCTTTTTCTACAGTATCGAACACCGGGCGTTCGAGATGTACTTGTCCTCCTTTACCCGGAGTAACTCCGCCTACTACAGTTGTTCCATATTCAATCATTTGTGTGGCATGGAATGTGGCTTCAGATCCGGTGAAACCCTGAACCAACACTTTCGAGTTTTTATTTACCAGTATACTCATATTATTTCTTGATATTCTGTTTGTTTCTATTTTATTGGTTGTTCAATGCTCTATTTGTATCCAAAGAGTTTTTTGCTCTTTATCTGATCTTCGACATACTTTGGAACCATTGCTTCCCATCCTGATTCTCCTTTTTTGATCATTTTTAACACGATGTGCGGATATGTGTTTAACTTAGTTGCATTGTAGTGTTTAATCGGAATTATTTTTCCGAGACCCCAAAGATAGTCGAACAATGCTTTTAAAGGATATTCGGTTTGAAGATTTTCGGCAGTAATGATTTTTTGTGTTTTTTCTTCGAGCGAAGGGTAAACGTAAAGCTGCATATTGGAAGAAAACAACATTCCAAATGCTTCCAAAATTCCCCCTTTCAGATTGGAATAGTATTGCTCGTCCATTACTTTGCACAAGGTATGCGCACTAATCACTATTTTAAGATTCCGAATTTTGAATTGTGAAAAATAATTGACCAAACGGTAGTATTCGCGGTAGTTTGAAATCATTACGTTTTGTCCCATCTCATTCAAAACATCTACACGGTTAAGGAAATCCTGCTCATCAAAGTTCCCTTCTTCCAATAAGTTGTTGAGTGTGATTTCACAAAGGGGAATGGTATTATCCCGCTCGTAATCTTTGTTTTTTTTAAACAGTGCGTAACTGGTTTTTAACATGTCGAACCCGATAAACGTAATAGGGCGGAAGCTCCCACGAAATGCCAACACATCTTTTTTGTATAACATATCGGCAGGTTCCTGAACATTGCCATGCCTATCGAAAATAGTAGCACGGGCCATACCATTTTTTACAAGTTGTACACTGAGTAATCGATTATCAACATAAGCCAGATCTGGCCCATTCATTTGTATCATTGTGATTTCCAATCTGTCTGCCGATAGGTTATCCATTAATGATTGCAAAAAAACGTTGGGTATATTGTAATGGTAAATACTTGCGTAAATGAGATTTACTCCCAGAATTCCGATGGTATTTTGTTGCAGTAATGCATCTTTTTCGAGCAGAGAAACATGTAATACGATGGTGTTTGGTTCGGTGTTCGGATTAAGTTGATAACGAATACCCATCCAGCCGTGACTGAAATTATCTTTTTTGTAATTAATCGTAGTAACTGTATCGGCGAAAGCAAAGAAACAGGTTTTGTCGCCTCTAATTTCCTGAAGCACTGTAGTTGTTTTCTGATATTCTATATCGAGCATTTTTTCCAGACGAGATTGCGAAACGTAGCGTTCTTTTTTGCCTTTACAGTAAATAAAATCGCTGTAAGCCATATCGTAAGCAGATATTGTTTTGGCAATTGTACCAGAAGCACCTCCGGCCTGAAAAAAATTTCGTGCTACTTCCTGTCCGGCACCAATTTCGGCAAAAGAGCCATAAAGCATTGGATTCAGATTTACAATGAGAGCTTTGCGATTGGTATTAAGGATTTCGCGTTCCATAGTGTTTTGTTGTTTGGTCAACGAATATAACACAATTTTGAGCAAAAAGGTTAGAGAATCTGATTTGGGAATAATGGTTTAAGTCGTTTATCCATAAATTTCGTAAAGTCATTGTTTTAGGGTTGTTCAAGTCTCCTTCTCGCTTTATTCCTCCGTTAAAAAATCTTAATTCAAACTTTGCTTTTTGGTCAGCTGTTTAAATTCCTGTTACTTTGCATGTGATGAAATCAATTAGATTAAAAGGGGAGTCGGAAAAAATTGCATGGTTTTGTTTTTTGTTTTTGCTGATATTTAGTATTGGCGGAATGAAAAGTGCTTCGGCACAATATGTAATCAGCGACTCGTTGCAGGACTGGGTTGATAATGTCCCCGAAGAAGAGTTTGAGGAGCTTGATAGTGCTGAAATTGACGAAGATATTTATGTTCCTGCCGATTTACAGTTTATTCCTGCCGATGTTTTGTATGATGGACAATGGAATAATAAATATGTAAGTTTACATAAATCCGAATTTAAAAATCAGGCTGACAGATATACGCTACTTCTTGAAAAAGATGGAGATACACCCTGTGTTTTTCCATATAAAGGGAAAGTAATTTCACCTTTTGGATTCAGAGGTCGCCGGGTACATGCCGGTACAGATATTAAGCTTGATTTAAATGATCCTGTAGTTTGTGCTTTTGATGGAGTTGTACGAATGGCTACCCGCTATGGCGGCTATGGCTTAGTTGTTGTAGTCAGGCATAATAATGGGCTTGAAACCTTATATGGTCATCTAAATAAGATAAAAGTTCGTGTAAATCAAATTGTTAAAGCCGGAGATCTGTTAGGTTTGGGCGGCAGAACCGGACGGGCAACCACTACTCACCTGCATTTCGAAACCCGCTTTTTAGGTGAGGCATTTAATCCCGAAAAGGTTTTCGATCTGGATAATCATATTCTTCATTCCGATACATTAGTTATTACAAAAAATACCTTCCGTATTCGTTCCAAAAAGAACAAACGTATCAAAGAGCAATCAGAAGAACGTAACAATGAAGACGAAGTTGTAGAACAAATCAACAAACGAAAAACCAATTATCATACAGTGCGCAAGGGAGATACGTTGTCAGAAATTGCTCGAAAATATAATACAACAGTTACTGAGCTTTGTCGCCTTAATAAAATTAGAAAAACAGCTAATCTGAAACTTGGTAAGCGCTTAAAGATAAGAGGGTAATCATAATTTGGGTCTGGGATTTTCTGATTAAGATTGGAATTTTCTGTGTAATGTAAGTATTCAGAAGATTATTAGGTTTTATAAGTTTCAGGAGGTATGAAAAAATCCTCATTACATCATTAGAATCAGAGTCGTTGTCTATATTCTTTTGTTTCAGAGAGTGTGTGGAAGATCTTTGCTTTGGTTAATATACCAAAAGCACTATGAAACGAATTTTTAAGAGACAGTCACTATTAACTATTATTTTTATTACGTTACTATTTGCATATTTTCAATCTGTACTATATGCTCAAAATACAGATACTCTTAGCATTGCAAAAGAATTAAACGGAAAAGGAAAGTATATTCAATCGGGATATTTACTTTGTCAATATTATAAAAATCATCCCGGTGATTTAAATACTCAATGGATTTATGCCCAATCTCTTTACTATTCAAAAAAATTTAAAGATGCTCAAAAAGTATATGAAGATGCGATTGCGTGGCATCCTGAAAATTATACTCTGCGTTTAGATTATGCTCAAAAACTGGTTGAAATCGGAGAAATTCAGAAAGCAGAGCCGATTTTAAAACTATATCTGACCTATGACTCTTTGGCTACAGATGCTTTATTGCCTTTGGCAAAAATTGAATATTGGAAAGGCAATTTTCAGGAATCCCTTGCTATTTTAGGTAAAGTATTGAAGATTAATCCGAATAATCCGAACGCAAAGGAGCTTAAGGCAAAAGTTGTTTTGGCATCATCTCCCTGGATAAATATATCTACTTCATTAACAAGTGATGATCAGCCTGTCAAGCAGTTCTTTCCGTCAATAGAATTGGGGCAGAATTTTAACTGCTTTAAAAATTTGAGCATAAAGCTTGAAGTTCCATTTTTTTTCAAAAGCAAAAAACGATATGCTGCACAAATGATTACAGCATCAAATGTGATGAATTTTATTCATAAAGGACTTGAAATTAAAACTGGAGCTGGACTTGTCCGTTTGACAGATAATGAGGGTTCCGTGCTGGCAAAGATTTCTTTGAAAAAAAGATTGGATAAGAATCTTTCGGTTTCATTTAAAGCAGAACATATTCCATATCTGTATAATCGTGAAAATATGGATAATTCATTAATGTTTCTTCATTACTATGTTGAAACTGAATGGAGCAGACTTAAAAGTTGGCAATGTAATGCAAATTTGGACATTAATCATTTTTACAGTGATAATAATATAATTTACAATTTGGGAGCATGGATACTCTCTCCAGAATTGTTGTTTTCGAAAGCCAGTATAAGATTAGGCTATGGATTCAGATATTCTGCTTCACGTGAAAACAGGTTTGTATCCCAGTATTCAATAAACGAAATAGAGGCAGGAAATAGGCTTTCAGGAGTTTATAGTCCCTACTTTACTCCGGAAAATCAGATGATTCATTCTGCCATTCTTTCGGTTAATTATTCTGCATCAAAAAACATAAATTTGGGTGTAAATGCATCGTTACCCATTTATTGTACAAACGATAATCCGTATTTGTATTTAAGTCAAAATACGCTTAATAACACCTTTATTGTAAAAGATTTTACAAATGTTAATTATTACCCAGTAGATATTAACGCATTTGTTTCCAATCGGTTAAGTCGAAAGATGGCATTACGGGCAGAATATGCATTTATGCGTACCAGTTATTATTCGAGTCATTATGTTGGGGTTTCTTTAAAACTGAATTTGTTAAATGAGTAGATCAGGAACATATGATTTGTGGTGTACATGGAGAGCAAAAGATGTAAAACGCATTGACCGTTTTATTCTGCTTGTACTCACTGTAGCCGGAACAATAGCAATATTCAGTTTTGCTGATTGGTGGTTTCGGGAAGAGCATATTGCAAATTACCCAATGTTTGTAATCTTAAGTTTATTTTTCTGGTACAGTACCTTCAGGATTATATTGATATGGGTAAACTATCTATTCATTCATAAGCCTGTTGATGTGCCTTTACCAGAGGAAGGATTACGTGTAGCAATATTTACAACGAGTGCTCCCGGAGAACCACTGTCGATGTTTGAAAAAACATTTGAAGCACTCAATAATGTAGAATATCCACATACTACTTATCTTTTAGACAGTACTCAGGATCTGTCATTTAGAGAGCTTGCAGAACGTTATGGAATTAAGTGGCTTGACCTTTATGGTTTGCCAGGTGCCAAAGCCGGTAAGATAAATGCTGCATTAAAGCAAACTTCAGAAGATTTTATTCTGATACTTGATCCCGATCATATTGTATTCCCAAATTTTCTGCACGAAACACTTGGCTTTTTTAAAGATGAAAAGGTTGGATTTGTACAGGTTTCACAAGGCTATTACAATCAATACAGATCGTTTACGGCAAAGGGGGCAGCAGAGCAAACATATACTTTTTACGGCCCAACTCAAATGGGGTTAAACGGAAATAATTGTGCAGTTGCAATTGGTGCTAATTGTACATTCCGACGTAAAGCACTCGAAAGTATTGGAGGGCATGCCCAGGGATTAGCAGAAGATCTGCTTACCAGTATCAGGATACACGCTGCGGGATGGAAATCAGTGTATAACCCTGTAATAGTGAGTAGAGGATTGGTCCCCGAAGATTTAGGTTCATTTTGTAATCAACAATTAAAATGGGCAAGAGGTGTCTTTGAAGTTTTATTTACGGAACTTCCGAAAGTATTTAAGAAGCTGACATTTTGGCAAAAAGTTACGTATGGTTCCATTGGAACTTATTACCTGGTAGGTTTTACAACCTCGTTTTTTATGTTTATACCTTTTTTGTACTTCTTTACCGGGATTATACCGGGTCGTATGTCATTTGTTGATTTTGTGATTAAAGGATCATTTATATTGTTAATAGCTTCATTAATATATGCGTACGTGCAGAAATTTATGAGCCATCCGCAATCGGAACGAGGATTTCACTGGAGAGGAATGATCCTGAAGTATTCATGCTGGTCAGTCTATTTCTGGGGATTTATCCTTTCATTGGCTGATATGAAAATTCCGTATAACCCTACATCTAAAACTGCAATAAAAAGAATAACTGCTTATGTAAAACCAATGATTATTTACTGTGTATTGTTTTTAATTACGGTAACAGCTGTTTTTATTAATCGCAGGTTTTTTATACCTGAAAGCGAGCTCTTATTTACCGCCGAAAAAGTATGGGGGATGGTAGGTTTTTCATTTTTAGCATTTATCCAATCATTGGGTGGTATTTATGCTGCCAGAGAAGCAAAACGGTTAACAGTTGAAGACCCATGGAGAAAAATTGATATTTCAAAATTAAAATATAATTATAAAAAATCTGAAACATGAAAACATTATTATTGGCAGGTGGTTTCGGAACGCGTATGAGTGAAGAAACCGAACTAAAACCGAAACCAATGATTCCAATTGGAGCCAATCCAATTTTATGGCATATCATGAAAATTTACTCATATTACGGGTTTAATGACTTTGTTGTTTTACTGGGATACAAAGGAAATATTATCAAAGAATATTTTATGAATTACTTCCTTTATCGAAGTAATGTTACGATTGATCTGGCAAAAAATGATGTCAAAATCATCAACAACAATGCAGAACCGTGGAAAATAACTTTGTTGGATACCGGACTTGATACAATGACCGGAGGAAGAATATTACAGGCTAAAGAAATAGTTGGGGATGAATCTTTTATGCTTACATACGGCGATGGAGTTGGAGATGTAAATATTAAAGACCTTTTGTCTTTTCACAAATCACACGGGAAGGCCATTACAATGACTACCGTTCAGCCGGAAGGCCGTTTTGGGGG
>Ga0209639_1002887_pt1 | contig 12407 bp, 9 predicted proteins | sample EPASupsiteHSE605_FD_187268 | JGI IMG/M metagenome (GOLD analysis project Ga0209639, IMG submission 187268) | Bioremediated contaminated groundwater from EPA Superfund site, New Mexico - Sample HSE6-05 (SPAdes) (version 2) | ecosystem: Environmental > Aquatic > Deep subsurface > Groundwater >...
GTCGGTCATCTTGGAAATGTCATCGAGGATTATTTCGGTGATGGCACAAAATGGGGAGCCAATATTAACTACATAATTGAGGATAAGCCTTTGGGTACTGCAGGAGCATTATATTATCTGAAAGGGTCGTTAGATGATGATTTTCTGCTTGTCTTTGGAGACTTGATGCTTGACATTGACTGGAACAGTTATATGAAATACCACAGAGAAAAAGGCGGGCTTGTCACATTATATGGTCATCCCAATGCCCATCCATTTGATAGCGACATTATTGATGTTGATGCAAACGGTTTGGTCAAGGGTATTGATTCAAAAAATAATGTTCGGGATTATTATTACAATAATTTAGTAAATGCTGGTCTTTATGTGATTTCCCCAAAACTCCTGGAAAGCATCAAACAGGCTGAAAAAATTGATTTAGAAAAACAGATTATTGCTTTAGAAATTCCCAAAGGACATGTTTATGCCTATAAGTCAACCGAATATGTGAAGGATATGGGAACGCCCGATCGCTATGAATCAGTCATAAATGATGTGTACAACGGAGTGGTTAGCGCACGAAACTTGAGTAATAAGCAGAGGTGTATATTCCTAGATCGTGACGGCACAATTAATCATTGGAATGGTTTTGTTAATCACAGAGATAAGTTCGAAGTGATGCCTGACGTGGCAACAGCTATCAAGAGAATCAACCAGTCCGAGTATCTATGCATTGTAATTACTAACCAGCCGGCCATTGCAAGAGGTGAATGCAGTTTTGAAGAGCTGGGCGAGATTCACAAGAAAATGGAAACACAGCTTGGTAATGCATACTGTTACATTGATGACTTGTTCTTATGTCCGCACCATCCACACAAAGGATTTGAAGGTGAAGTTACAGAACTAAAGATTGACTGCGAGTGCAGAAAACCAAAAACAGGGCTTATCAATGAAGCCGTAAAGAAGTATAACATTGATCTTTCCCAATCCTGGTTCATTGGGGATACAACGATGGATATCCAAACAGGAATCAATGCAGGAACAAATACGATTATATTGGTTCAGACCGGTGAAAAGGGGTTAGATGGAAAGTATGATGTCAGGGCGGATTTGGTTTGCAATGATCTGAATGCAGCTGTTGACGCTATATTAAAATCCTTTAAGCCAATACTATTGCAATAACAGCATTCAAAAGATAACGAAAATTATATCAAAGAAAGAGAGAATATAAAATGGATTATAAAAAGAAATTGCAGGCTTATTTTGATGAGGAAATTGAAGTTATTCGGAATCTTAATTTAGAAGAGATTAATACAGTCATTAATGTGCTGGAGGAAGCCAGGCTTTCCGGTAACCGTATTTTCATTTGCGGAAATGGTGGAAGTGCTTCTACCGCCAGCCATTTTGCATCTGACTTTAATAAAGGTGTGAGTGAAAACCTGGATGTTAAATATAACTTTGAGTGCCTAAGCGATAATGTCCCTATGATGATGGCGGTTGCCAATGATATTAGCTATGATCAGATATTTACGATGCCTCTTAAGAACAAGTTACATTCCGGCGATGTGTTTATAGGGATTTCTGGAAGCGGCAACTCAAAGAACGTAGTTAATGGTATGGTATATGCAAAAGAACATGGAGCCAAAACGGTGGCTATCGTTGGATACAGTGGTGGCATGCTGAAGGATATGGCTGATTATTCAATTCACGTAAATACCAATAGCATGCAGATTGCGGAAGATGTCCATATGATTATGGATCATGTCATGATGTATGTTTTATGCCATTAAGTATATGGATGAAACTTAATGGTCTTCAGATTATGATGTAGAACGTTTAGGGTATAGAACAATATTAATGCATCAAATAATGTTGCTAGGGTTTCAAAAGACAGTACATTATAAATATTATAATCCTATTTTAGTGACCAACCGTGAGGAGGGGTATTATGCAAAAAAGAAATGTAAGATTATTTAAAAAAATAATAAGGAAAGTAGTTTTGGGGCCAATTAGACTTCTGAATAGAAAAAAATTTCAGATATATTTTTGTAAATGGATGAAAAGTGTAGGCATCCGCATTGATGAATATCCTCTCTATATTTCTCATGATGTTTTTTTGGATGAGGTTGACTATTCAAAAATTAGAATAGAGGAAAATGTGACAATCTCAATAGGGGTCACAATACTTGTTCATGATCACTCAATAACGGATGTTTTATTAAGATATGGGAATCAAAAACTGAAGAACAGTTATGTCTTGAGAGAAGTCCATCTAAAGAGAAATTGCTTTATTGGAGCAAATACAACAATACTTCCGGGTACTACAATAGGAGAAAATTCAATAGTTGGTGCTGGTAGCGTTGTGAAAGGAAATATTCCGGATAATGTAGTTGTTGGGGGTAATCCTTGTAGAGTATTATTCAGTGTTCAAGATTATTACAATAAAATTTTGGCATTTCCAGAAAACGATATTGTAAAACAGTTTTAAATTATATTGAGGTGTAGGTATGGCAGACAAAGATAAGACGATTAAATTAGGGAAATGTATAAAAGTACTAGTATACATACCATTCTATGGGGTTGACTCGGGAGCAGACGGAGTCTCATCATATATTGTTAATTTATATCAAAATCTAGATCGTAATCATATACATTTTGATATAATTTCGTTTTATGAAGGCAAGGCGTTTTATGATGAAACAATCTTAGAATTAGGTGCAAAAGTAATAAAGCATCCATTAGAAAATTTAAAAGGCATTACTAAGAAAAAAGCTATAGCTAAGTATATTGTTGAAGAATTAAAAAATGGTCAATATGACGTTTTCTATTTGCAAGCATCTGTTCAATATGATCATTTATATATGCATTATGTACATAAAAATACAGATGTGCCAATCAGAATTATTCATTCACATAATTCAAGTTTTACGAAACAAAAAGGTCTCATAATTCGTAAAATGTTAGGAAGTTTTAGTAAAAGATTTGAGATGGATTCAAATCATTACTTTGCTTGCTCTAGTTATGCTGCCAAGTTCATGTTTACTTCTAGATTGATAAAAAGTGGTAAAGTTCAGATAATAAATAACGGTGTTAATGTAGAAAAATTCAAATATGATGAAGAACTTAGTTTTAGGATGAAAAAGGGACTAGGTCTAATTGATAAGATTGTAATTGGCCATGTGGGAAGATTTACATATCAAAAAAATCATGAATTTTTGATAGATATATTAAAAGCGTGTATTTCAATAAATAGTCATGTCATATTATTGCTGATTGGTGAAGGTGAGCTTGAAGAATCTATAAAGATGAAGGTTAAACTATTAGGTTTAGAGAAAAATGTGCTTTTTTATGGAAACGCTAATAATGTAAATGAACTTTTACAGGTAATGGATGTATTTGTTATGCCATCTTTTTATGAAGGACTTCCTGTTGTTGGTATTGAGGCTCAAGCCTCAGGATTACCGATTATTGTATCTGATAGAATAACCAATGAATTAGGCATAACTGACAACATAATGTATTTGTCTTTGGATACGTCGGCATTAACTTGGGCTAGCGAAGTATTAAGGATGGCTTCATTAGAACGTGGTGATACTTGCGTTGGCATTACTGAAAATGGATTTAATATAATAAGTGTTGCCAATGAATTTGAAAAAATATTAGAATCTCATAGTAGATTAGATCTTGGAACCGAGGTATGTAATGGTTTATAAGTTCAAACTATTTAATTATATTTTTCTATATTTTGCGGCTTTATTTATTATTCTGGATTGCTATTCAGTGTGGCATAACACTTTGGCAACTGAATTTACAGTAACCGCAGTTATATTATCAATAATACTAAGTATTCCTTCCATTTTAAATTTATTAAGAAGAAATGGAAAATATATCTTTGCTTTTTTATTTTTGTACTTTGCAACAATGATATTATTTTATTATTTTAATGCAATGAGTGACAATAAAACATTTATCTTAAAATATTTCATTTGGCTCCCATTGATGGTGAACTATTTTTATTATGGCGATAGTATCAAGAAAATGAAAGATTTTTTCCTTGCAATAGAGAACATTATGTTATATATCTCTATTATCTCGTTATTCTTTTATATATTTGGAACATTATTAGGGTGGTTTCAGCCAACATCTACTATTAATATAAATTGGGGACATTTCACACAATATAATAGCTATTTTGGGATATATTTTGAAGGTCATATAGTCGAAATTGCCGGTATCATGGTTACTCGGAATATCGGAATATTTATAGAAGGACCGATGTTTAGTTTCTGTCTATGTATCGCATTATATATAGAACTATTTATAAATAAGTCAACTGGAAAATGGAGGATATTACTTTTAATAATAACAACTATTACGGTACTATCTACCACAGGCTTAATATCCATTGTTTTGTTGCTTTTACTAAAATATATTCAAAGACAAGGAAAGGGATTAACATTTCAAAAACTGAGCCTTAGTATTATTATTCCATTAGTAGCATCAATAGGTATTTATCTAATTGCACAAAAGATAAATACCGGTTCGGGAATGATTAGAGCCGATGATTTACAAGCAGGATACAATGCTTGGCTAAATAATAAATTGTTCGGAGTAGGAATTGATAATGTGTCTGGAATTAATCCATATAAACAGATTAGTTGGAGACAAGATTATGGGACAAGTATGGGAGTAGTTAAGGCAATGGCTGAAGGCGGTGTTGTTCTAGTTCTGGTTTATGTTTTACCATTTATATTTGCATTAAAAAATATAATAAAAAATAAAAATTTTACTATAATTGGCGGATTTATTATTATGTTTGAACTGGTATTCTCAACAATCGTTTGTTATAAATTATTGGTTTTATTGTGTGTGTCAATGATGTGGGCATATACACTTAAATATATAAGGACCTAGGTATTACTGATAGGGGGAGTGCGTACTTGCTATTCCCGTGCGAAATATTTTTTAGATATTGGAATTCAAAACGAAGAAGTAATATTCGGGAGGTAACGAAGTGGAAAAAGTGCTTACGGTATCGATTGCAGCTTATAATGTTGAAAAATACTTACAACAAACATTAGAGTCTCTTGTCAATAATGAAATTGAAGTTTTGATAATTGATGACGGTTCAAAAGATAAGACCGCTAATATTGCTTATCAATATGAAAAAAGATTTCCTGGTATTTTTAAGCTAATTAGGAAAAGTAATGGAGGACATGGCTCAACAATTAATAAAGGAATTGAACTGGCTCAAGGAAAATATTTCAAAATTATTGATGGCGACGATTGGGTTAACAATGCTGATTTAGTAAAGTTAGTTGATAAGTTAAAAATGGTTGATGAAGACTTGATTCTGACTCATCATGTTGAAGTGTATGAAGACAGCAACACGACAAATCTTTGTAAGGCTACTAATAATAACTTTGATAAGAGAATGCAATTTAAAGAAATAATCTTAGAAAATCCGTTTTGTATGCACCAATGGTGCGTTAAGACTGAATTGTTGAAACAGAATAATATATTTATTGATGAGAACTGCTTTTATGTTGATAATGAATTTACTTTGTTTTGCGTCCCGTTAATAGAGTCAGTTCGAGTTCTCGATCTTATTGTATATATGTATAGATTAGGGAATGTTACTCAAAGTGTTTCATCGGAGAGTACAATGAGACATATTGACGATTTGAAGAGAGTGGTTTTTAGCTTAATTGATAATTACCAGAAATCAAATTATTCACCTGAAAAAGACGTCTTCGTCACCTGCCAAATCGCAGGTTTGGCACGGAAGGTTTTGAATACATATCTTTCTTCTCCATTATCAGATGTGTCTGTTAAGGAAAAGCTTAGTGATTTTTGTGAAGAAGTGCAAAAAGCCAGTAGTACCATTTATTCTTTGATGAGCGAACATATAAGTTATCCTCTTCATATGGAAAATTTAAAATATAAACGATCTCGAAAGCGAATTTCGGATAGATGGCTTAATTTTCTCCTAACACACAGCTTTTTTAGTTGGCAACTTTATAGTATAAGTAGAAAAAATAAATAATGCGATTTGGAGGGATGGCTAGTGAAAGTAGGAGTGTTAACATTTCATTCGGCGCACAATAATGGATCAGTATTACAGGCTTATGCAACTCAAAAGGCAATTGAAATACTTGGATATGATTGCGAAATTATCAATTTTAGGCTTACAGCGCAAGAAGACTTTTACTCCTTGTATAGAAATAGATTCGGAAAAAAGAACTATTTATACGATAGATTATTATTGCCTTTTCATAGACAAAGAAAAGAAAAGTGGAATAAGTTCGAAAAATTTATTAATAATTATATGAAATTATCCGGTTTATCAGTATATGAACGAACCGATTTAAAAGAAATTTCAAGACGATATGATGTATTTATTAGTGGAAGCGATCAAATATGGAATAATAATGTTGCGGAATTAAGGTGCGGGGAAAAAGATTATACAGGCGTTTATTATTTTGATTTCCTTGAGAATGAAAAATTGATTTCGTATGCATCTAGTGTTGGCAATATGAAAAACGAGGATATCGCGGAGAGAAAAGAACTTCTTGATAAATATTTATTTCTTTCTACGAGAGAAGAATGTGCCAGGGAAGTCCTACAAAAACTTTTGAATAGAGATGTTTCCCTTGTAGTAGATCCTACTTTTCTGCTTGATGGAAATGAATGGGGTCGATTGTGCTCAAATATACCTCTAGTTAAAGAAAAATATGTGCTTCTTTATTCTCTAGGAAAACCCCGGAATCTAATAGAATGGGGTAACAATTTAAAGATATTTGCAGAAAATAACAATCTAAAAGTTGTTTCCTTAAACACTTTTTTTCCGGTTATGGTACCAGGAGTTAAAAACATATTAAACGCCGGACCATTAGATTTCTTAAATTTATTTAGATTCGCGGATGTTATTTGCACAGATACATTTCACGGGACCGCGTTTTCAATTAATTTTAGGAAACCCTTTTATGCTCTTGGGAATAAGTATTATAAGGATGATATCAGAAAAAATGAAGTGCTTAAAAGATTTGGCTTAACAGATAGAATTATTCAAGACGAAGCAGAGCTTTCTTTAATTAATTCCTATTCTATTGACTATAGCAGAGCAGAGAAATTAATAGAAACAGATGTTCAAAATTCTATTGAATATCTCAAAAAAACACTAATGCAAACAAATATATAAATGTGAAATAAGATGATAATACTATAGGCATTTTAAATGGTATGGAATAAAACCGTTTGTCGCCTTTGCATTTTCAATGGCGCATAGTTCAGAGCACTTACTATGGTGCCATTTGGATTTTACAGAACAAGAAGTTCTTACGATCGATAACAAAAGGCTTAATAGCTCTTAACGCCCAGTTGTTTCTCGGTTCAATTTGACCGTCTTAAGAGAAACACCTCAAGCTTGTTCCATTGGTTTAAGCAATCGAAGTTGCTTTTCTGAGTCGGATTTTTGGTAAAACTCGCTTTTTATCTAGGCGTTCATTATAGCGTTCTTCAGGAGATTATTTAATAAACAGCTGGCAATTCCGTTTTAGTGAAGAATACATGTTTCCTTTGTCGGACCTTCTAAACCAATACACGTATTAAGCTAACTTGATTTTGTTCGCACCAGGCCAATGCAAGGAGTTGACTGAGGCCACAATAATGAAATAGGACTGCAAAGCAATGAGCGGTTGCCGTTATACGGATTAAGTTTTAACAGATAATAAGAAAAGAGAATTCATATGGATTTATGAGTGCTTCAAAGGTACGAAAACCTGAAGAATATATAATTTAGGAACTAAAAGTATGCCGAAAAAACATATAAATATCTAGAAGAAAGATTTAGAGGAAGATCTAATGATAAAAATCGATAATAAAAGCGAATGTTGTGGCTGCACAGCTTGCGTACAAGCTTGCCCCATCGATGCTATCCACATGTATGAAGACGATGAAGGTTTTTTGTACCCGGAAGTAAGTCTTGAAAGATGTATAAAATGTAATAATTGTGTGACAGTATGCCCTATTTTGAACCAACAGAGCTCGGTTTCGCAAACTATTGCATATGGAGCCTATAATAAAAATTTAGACCTGCGAATGCAAAGTACATCAGGTGCAATATTTAGTACATTCGCTATATATGTTATTGAAAAGTTAAATGGCGTAATTTTTGGTGCTATTTTTGATGACAAGTTTAGAGTGATACATTCATATACAGATTCAGTTTATGAATTGAGAAAATTTAGAGGATCTAAGTACCCTCAAAGCATAATTAAGTCAACTTATTTGCAAGTCAAAGAGTTTTTGCTGAATAATAGGTATGTATTATTTGTGGGTACACCTTGCCAGGTGGAAGGACTGTTAAAGTTCTTGGGAAAGAAATATGATAACCTGTTTTGCATGGATTTTGTCTGTCATGGTGTTGCCTCACCAATGGTATGGCGTGAATATCTAAATAACTTTCAGAACCCGTCTCAAATAGAAACTATTGTGTTTAAAGATAAAAGAGAAGGATGGAAAGAATGGCACTTCAAAATAAAATACCATTCCCATGAGATTTGGCAACGTGGATTTGAAAATCCATTTATGTATCGATTCTTGCAGGGAATGTTTCTTAGACCCTCATGCTATAATTGTAAATTTAAAGGGCTAAACAGAATGAGTGATTTTACAATTGCTGACTGTTGGGGAATTGGAGAAACCAACACTTCATTAAATGATAACAAAGGCTTATCTGCGTTGCTAATACATAGTGATAACGGTCGTCTAGTTTTTGAAAACGTTAAAGGAGAATTGAAGTATCAAGAATACGATCCATTGGAATTGATGAGTGGAAATTATACTACTTTTAAATCGGTTCCATACAATCCTAAAAATGATAAATTTTATAAGGCACTTAAAATAATGTCGTTTGAAAAGGCATTTAGAAAATATTGCTTTCGAAACTCTCTTTCTCAAACACCTTTAGGAAAAATATATTCATGGTATAAATCAAGGAGAGCAGGTAATGGATAAATTTAAAGTATTGAAGCGAAATACAATTATTATTGCAATTGCAAGTCTAGGGAGTAAAGTCATAGGATTTATATTAGCACCATTATATTCCTATTATATGACTATATCCCAATACGGCGTCATGGATATAATTATAACTACAGTTGGATTACTTTTGCCTTTAGTGACATTTAATATATATGAGGCTACATTTAGATTCACCACTGGTAACAAGAGTGATGAAAACCAAGTATTGACACTAAGCTTGCTTGCAACAATCGTAGGACTCATATTAAGTACAATAGCATTGCCAATAATTATGCATTTTACAAAAATGGGCGAGATAGTTTTGCTAACCTATTTGCTTATTTTTGTTGAATCAATTAATTTTGTATTAAAACAATTTGCGAGAGGACTTGGAAAAGTTGAAGAGTTTGCTTGGAACGGCATAATAGCATCTTTTATTACATTAGGATTTAGTCTTATTCTAATGGTGCTTCTACACATGGGACTTGAAGGGTATTTAATAACCATAATAATTTCTTATTTTCTAACTAATATTTACCTATTTATAAGATTAAAATTGTGGAAATGCTTAATTATTAAAAAGATAAACTGGAATATTCTAAGAGAAATGCTTCGGTACTCTGTTCCTTTGATGCCTATAACTTCTATGTGGTGGATAATTAATGTATCAGATAGATATGTTATCGGGATCATGTTAGGTACAGCTTATAATGGAATATACGCGGTTGCAAGTAAGTTGCCGTCTTTACTAAGTGTTTTTGAAGATGTTTTTTATCAAGCTTGGCAGATGTCTGCTATTAAAGAGGCTTCAGCAGATGGCGAAAATGAATTTTACTCATTAATATTTAATAATTACATAATTATACTAACAATTGGATTTACTCTATTGTTAGTAATAGTCAGGCCTATGGTTATTTATTTGTTTTCTAATGATTATTATGATGCATGGAGATATGTACCTCTCTTGTTAGTAGCAACAGTTTTCCACGCTTTAAGCGGTTTCTTAGGAGTTTTCTATACTGTAAAGAAAAAACCCAAAGGCGCATTAATTTCAGTTATAGTGGGTGCTGGCGTAAATATTGCACTAAATATTATCCTTATACCGCTAATTGGACTGATGGGTGCCGCCGTTGCAACAATAGTAGCATATATAATCGTTACTATTTACAGGTTTATCGATACAAAGAAATTTGTAACTATTGCTCTGAAAGAAAAGTATATTGTTTTAATGACATTTATTTGTCTTTTACAATTAGTTATTTATTATTTATCTTTCAATTTCAAGATAGCAATTCAATTATTAATAGCAAGTTGGATAGTTGTTTGTAATAGGAGGTTAATCCTACAATTGGTAAAAAGAAATATTTCGTAAGGGGAAAGAACAATGAGAATTTTAATATTAGGCGGAAGCGGTATTCTATCAACCGATTTCACAAGGAGTGTAATTAAACAAGGACATGATGTTACAGTTGTCAATAGAGGCAAAAGAAAAAGTAATATTGAGGAGCAATATAGGCATCTGATTACAGATTTTAAAAATAATTCAATTGATGAATTGAGAAGAATTATTGGAATTTCTAGATATGATGTAATAATTGATTTTTTATCGTTTAATGTCGATCAAATTAATAAAACAATGTGCATTTTAAAAGGATTATTTAACCAATACATTTTTATATCCTCAGCAACAGTTTATAAGAGTGTGTCAGAAAGTGAATTAATAAATGAAAAGTCTGAAATTGGAAATGAATTATGGTCGTATGCATATGATAAATATTTGTGTGAATGCTATCTGGTGAAATATGCACAAACCGAAAATATCAATTATACAATTATTCGTCCATATGTAACATATGGATTAACAAGAATACCGTTTGGTTTAATACCTGATGAAAATTTCACCCTGATTAATCGAATGATATGCGGTAAACCTATTGTGCTTTGGGATGGTGGACGAGCTATAAGCACTTTAACGAATACAAAAGATTTTGCAGCTGCGTTGACAAAGATATTATTAAATCCTCGAGCATATAATGAATCAATTCATATTACTTCATCTGAACAACTTACTTGGAGTAGTATAACTGAGATTATTTATAGCAAATTAAATTTATCAAAATGCATAATTGCGATTCCAAAAGAATACATAGTCGAACAAATGCCAGAATTTAAGGGTATTCTTTGTGGCGATAAAGGAAGAAATATGCAGTTCGATAATTCCAAACTATTGAGTATTATTCCTAAATTTGAATTTAATATTCCCTTTTCGAATGGTATTGCAGATACAATTGATTATTATTTTGATAATCCGCACAAACAGATTGTCAACTATAAGTGGGATGCTAAAATAGACAATATGATATCTAAATACTTAAAACAGCATCCAAAAATCAAAATTGATAAAAGTACAATATCAATTAAAGCTTACAAAAATAAACTTGGCATAAAGGAAAAAATAATATATACCGTCTATCGAAATGATGTTACTCTTGGTATTATTAGGATTATAAAAAAAATCATAAAATAAATAAAGCATATTTAAGATATAATTAAACATTGTATTTGCTACAATTGTTTGGAGGGTAATATAAATGTACGATTATTTGATAGTAGGTTCAGGCTTATTCGGATCAATTTTCGCATACGAAGCGAATAAAAGAGGTAAAAAGTGCTTGGTTATAGACAAACGATCACATATTGGAGGCAATATCTACACCGCTGAAGTTGAAGAAATTAATGTTCACCAGTATGGGGCTCATATCTTCCATACCAGTAACAAGGAAGTATGGGATTACATCCAGCAGTTTGCAGAATTCAACCGATATACGAATAGTCCCATGGCTCGTTATAAGGACGAGCTATACAACATGCCCTTCAACATGAACACATTCAGTAAGATGTGGGGGGTGGTTACTCCTGTAGAAGCCAAAACAAAAATTCAGGGACAGATTTCAGAAGCTGGCATCACTGATCCTCAGAACTTAGAAGAACAATCCATCTCAATGGTCGGTCGAGATATTTACGAGAAGCTGGTTAAGGGTTATACGGAAAAGCAATGGGGCAGAAGAGCTACTCAACTACCGTCTTTCATTATCAAACGACTGCCAGTTCGTTTTACATATGACAATAACTACTTCGATGACAAATACCAAGGCATCCCAATTGGTGGTTATACACAGATTATCGAAAAGATGCTGGATAGTATTGAGGTTCGGCTGAATACAAACTTTTTTGCAAATAGAGAAGAATTGTCCGCTTTAGCCGATAAGATAGTGTTCACAGGAATGATTGATGAATACCACAATTACTGCTATGGCGAGCTTGAATACCGCAGCTTAAGATTTGAGACAGAAGTCCTAGATGAAGAGAACTTTCAAGGTAATGCTGTGGTCAATTACACAGAA
>Ga0209639_1002889_pt1 | contig 12388 bp, 6 predicted proteins | sample EPASupsiteHSE605_FD_187268 | JGI IMG/M metagenome (GOLD analysis project Ga0209639, IMG submission 187268) | Bioremediated contaminated groundwater from EPA Superfund site, New Mexico - Sample HSE6-05 (SPAdes) (version 2) | ecosystem: Environmental > Aquatic > Deep subsurface > Groundwater >...
AGTCACAAAAAGGCAATCGCTCTATAGATCGCGATCTTGATGGAAAAATTATCGACGCAATTAGCAACCCAGGGAGTAGGTTGACAAATCAAGCGGCAGTTGAAAGACTTATTCGAGCTTGGGAATCCGTGCAAAGGTTAGAATTTCCAAAGAGCCTCAAAGAACTAATTCGTGATTGTTTCTCAAGAATTCTTGATCAAGATGGTGGGGTGATCATTAGATCGAATTCTTTTCTTGATAGCTGTAAAGAACTTTAGTATCATTCAAAATTCTTCTTGGATTTATCAAACAGAAAACTATATAACAAGCTCAAAATACTCCATTGGACCTACACGTGCTTTAACCTGCAATGTAAAAGGCAGTTCAATCTCTGTCGTCAGGGAATTTTCAAAAAGCCTCCTATTCACTCAGATCAAAGTGCTATAACTAATGAGTTGATGTTACAAAATCATATATATTATTAGAGTAATTGTGGAATGGATCTTTGTTGAGATTTTTTGAAATGCTTGAATCCTTGAAAATGGTATATAGTATTATAGTTCTGTAACTACTGAGATTATCTAAGAAAACTAAACGTCCTGCTTTGCCAATCACTCAAATTTTAAATTGATTTTTAAATCATTTTTGTGGATGTCAACAAGCGATTCGACACTAAGCCCCAATGAAAAACTTGGAAAGGCCTGCAGCTATCTTCAGTATTCTGTAAAACATAGCAATGATACAAAACTGAACAAATCCCTAAATGCAGTTACCAATGGTTTTAAAGGTATAATGGAGTATATGACCTCAAATGATCAAAGGCTAAATGATATACAATATGATGTTGCTGAGATCAGGTCCGATGTTGCTGAGATCAGGTCCGATGTTGCTGAGATCAGGTCCGATGTTGATGAAATCAGGTCCGATGTTGATGAAATCAGGTCCGATGTTGCTAAACTCGACGTCCGTTTCACTAAAGTCGAGGTAGATGTTGCTGAAATCAGGTCAGATGTTGCTAATGTCAAGGCAGACATTGCTGAGATCAAATCTTTGATAATCGATCAAAACAAATCATTGCCTTTTACCATCATGAAAACAGTAGAAACAGTGTTCCAAAAAGCTATACAAAGCACGAATTAACAAGGGAGTAAAAATCCATAACAAAAAGACAATATATTTCATTGAAGGATGTCTAATGAAAGACTATTTTTGGAATTATAACATAATTCAACCTCAGAAGTCTTTACATATGCTCTCCCGATTCATAATAAAAAGACAACTAATTATAAAAGAATCAGCGATATATAATATATTTCATTGAGGGATGTCAAAAGGGAGACAATTTTCAGAAGTATAACATAGTTCAATCTTAGAAGTTTTTGCATCTGCTCTCCCAGTTCACCATAAAAAGATAACTAATTGTTGTTACATTTTTAATTTTTGAAAATGAAGAATCAGGGAGAAAAACACAAATTTGCATTCACCATCGATGATTTTACTATCGTGTTCTTCAGAATCTCTCACCCAAAGATGATAAAAAAATTGTACACATAAATGGCTGTAAAATAATCAAGAAATCTTTGGAGATAAGGATATTTCCCCTGTGTTTCCCTAATAGTAAACAAAACTTGGTAAGATATGTCATTAATTAGTTTTCTTTCAAAAATATTGTCACAAATACAAATATTATTCAATGTTTAGCGCGACTGTTAGCATAACTCTATACCATCCATATTAAAAGAATGTTATTGGAACCTAAAAATTGAATATTATGGAATTTACTAAAAGGATGAATGATCAAATGATTTGATAATTTTTCGGGATTTCTTTATCTTTCTATGTTTTTTATGTCTACTCATAACAATATTCTTTGATACTTTTAAATTATTATCAAAAAACATGTGCTTTTTCTTTTCATATAGATGATATGCATAAATAGCAGCCCCTTTTGATACCATAAACTCAGGATCAAAGGAAAAATCTGGCATAATGCCAAATTCTCCAAATATCCTCTCCCTTAACAAAGTAATCATCGTGGATCCCCCTGTTAGAATTATGCTTTGTGGGTTATATTTAAATTCTTCAACCATTTGTTTCATCTTTGAAATACATTTTTCTATCAAATCCCTAATTAAATCATTAAATTCTTCTCTTGAGATTTCGATAAAATCATCATCATCCATTTTGGAGAATCCCAATTCAACACTATTTAAATATGATAATGTTTCTTTGCATTCTATGCATTTTCTCTTTATTATACTCTGCTTCTTATCCGAATCAATGAAATAACCCCGATTTTCCAATCTATCTTTGATATATTGATAAAATATAGAATCAATATCACTCCCCCCTAACTTTGGATCTCCATCAAAGTACTTATCTATCACTTTTGAATTTAAAATTCGAAGGAGGGCAATATCAAGCGTTCCTGCTCCAAAGTCAACAACCATAATTGTCCCATTAATTTCTTGGTTTCTAGAATTGAAGTATGCTTTTGCGGCAGCATATGGTTCATTGATAACTTTTAAAAGATTTATTCCATTGATCCTTGAAATTTCGGATAAAAGTGATTTATACTCTTCTGGATAATTAACAGGGGCTGTAATGACAACATTTTTAGCTTTGGGATAGTTTTGCAACAAAATTGCAAATAAATTTGTTAATAGCCTATTGATAGCTTCCTCAACCACAATATCTTCATTTCCAATTTTAAACACTGTTCTTTCGTTAATCAAATGAATATTATCCTTTTCATCTAGTTCAACTTTTTCAACAAAATACCTCTTCGCTCTCTTAATAAAGTTTTTTGGAGAATATTTAAGATTATTTTCGGCTTCAAACGCGAATTTTTCTGACCCATCATCCAAATATGACAAAACTGAGGAAAACAGTGTTGTTCCAGTATTAATGTGGGCCACTTTTATGCATATAAAGGATCCATGCCCTGGTTCAGCCACATTAATACTGGAGAATGATGTTCCGAGATCAATTCCAGCTGTTTCATACATTTAGGTATAGACAAAAAATCAATATAGTCAGAATTGATTCTGACTATATTCTTATCAAATTTGATAGATGACTATCAATCTTTATTCATTTCATTTCTTTTAATGAAGCCAACAATATATGGCATTGATTTTGGTACAACATATTCTAAAATATGTTTTGCTCAGGAATCAATAAATGGTAAAATGATCCCAGAAGCCATAACAAATGAAAAAAACGAAACCCATTTCCCTTCAATTTTATATTATAAAAATACTGGAGAGATTCTGTTCGGAAGTGAAGCATTAAGGTATAAATACGATAAATCCTCGATTGTAAATTCAAAAAGGCTAATTGGTGAGTATTATGATGATCTTATTTCCACAGAAATCACAAATAATATCCCAAATCTTTGTAAGAATGATATAGATGGAACAATTTCATATGAAATTGAAAACCTCAGGCAAAAAATTACTTGTTTTGATGCGGTTACGGAAATATTTAAACAACTCAAGAAAATTATAGAAAACAGAACCCCAATTGATAAACGAGGTGGTACAATATTATGCTACATCACAATTCCTGTTATGTATTCCACAACAAAGAGGAAATTAATCAGAGATTCGGCTATAAAAGCTGGTTTATGTCCAGAGTCTATTATTAGTGAATCAAATGCAGCAGCGATCTATTTTGCTAATCGAATGTGTTTTGATAAACCAGATGCCTATAGATATTTAATAGTAATTGATATTGGAGGTGGGACAACAGATGTTTCTATTGTTAAATATCGGAAAAACGAATTCTGCCTGATATCTGTTGATGGGCATCCTCAATTAGGAGGAGAGGACATTAACAGGCATTTGATTCGGTATATTGAAAATAATATTCCTAGAGAAAAATATGATGTTAGAAAAACTCCAAATAGATATTCAGTATTTCGGAAAAAGGTTGAAGGATTTAAACTATTGTTAGGAAACAAAGAAAAGACATTATTCCTTGACGAAGATGAAGAGAATTCAATAATAATCAATCCAAAACAATACAAAATTATTTTGAATCCATTTGTAGAAAAATTGATTCCAATTATCCGACAAACGCTAAAACAAACTCATGAAAGCATAATATTCCAAACAGAAAAGGATCAACCATGCCCCGATGGGTTTCAGTTAATAAGTTACAGCGAATACGATGTATTTTTAACTGGTGGAACCAGTAATATTCAAATTATTCAAGACTCAATATCGGAATTGTTTTCTAAAGATGTCCATAGATTTGAACCAAATCATGCAATAGTATATGGCGCATCATGTTTAGCTAATTCAAATGAAAAAATGTCTATTAAAGAAGCACTCCCATTTTCCATTGTCAGAGGGGATGCTCAAAATAAAGTGTTTCCAATCATTCCCAAAAACTCAATTATACCATGTTCTTCTAAATTCGTTCTGACAATTCCAAAGATGCAGGATAGTTTTTCTGTTCCGATATATGAAGGAGATATTAAGTTGGCTGATTTCAACAAACAAATAGCTAGAATAACAATGAATGACCTTGGAATGGACTCGGAAAAAAGAATTGAGTTTAAAGTGAAAGTTAGAGAAGACTATTCAGTTAGAATTATTTACAATAAATTTAGGGGGGAAAAAAAACGTGTAAACACTGAAATTATACTGAAAAGTAGGGCAACTCAAGATGAGAAAAATAACGAGATCATTGAGCAAGCAAATAAAAAACATATTAGGATCTACCAAATTTGGCAATTATTAAGTTCATACTACGACAAATTTAAATCCCATTTTAATCCAATGGAGAGAATTCAAATAGAAAAAATCCTAGAACATCTAAAGCCATTCATAAATCAACGCGATTCATTTATCGGTATTGTTGGTTTTCTCAAAAATATAGAAAAGACAATTCAAGAGGCAGAAAGAATTCTCGAATGTTCAGGAATTGAAGAATTGCTTGAGAAACTAGAAAATTACCAAAATTCATTCATTAAGAAAATATATAATATCAATGTGGATGTTATCTTTTGTGTTGATGCTACAGGTTCAATGTCTTCAATCATTAACCAAGCCAAGAATAAATGTGAAGAAATAGCTAGAATAGTGAGAGAGAAACATACATATGCTTCATATAGGTTTGGAGCAATATTTTATCGAGATCCAATTGATTCACCAGATGATGAAAACGACTACTTCCCATTATCAGAAGATATTACAAAACTAAAGAATTGGATTTCAACACAAGAAGCATATGGAGGTGGAGACGGACCCGAGGATTGGGTTGGATGCTATCGGCTTTTGCATAATAATGTAGGAATCAAAACAGGAAACAAAGTCATAATAATCCATATTGCTGATGCCCCTGCTCATGGAAAATCATGGGGAGGAAATTGTATACATCAGGACCAGGATAGTCTTCTTGATCCATTAATCGGCAAATGCGCTACTGATGGTTATTATTTTCGTGGATTGAGCATTAAATCATATCCAATGGAATCTTTTAAAAAGATTGAGTCAATTTACAAACAAGTGAATCCAATGGTCCCTGCTTCATTTACTGAGTTTTCGTCATCATCAAATGCCACAGAGCAATTTCAAGACTTCGTATTACAGTCAATCGACTTAGTTTCAATTAAATAAATCTAATCATTTTTTATGTAATGACATACTATTCGAAATATAATGGTAAAAAGCAATAGTATTTTGCTCTAGAGCTCATCAAACTCAGATTCTCGACTACTTTTGAAATTACTCTGAATATAGTCTATAAATAGATTTGCTTTGGTTACCTCATAAGCATCTAATTTGGATAATGATTTTTTGATCAATTGGACTACCATCAAACTCATTCTTTCATCTAAATGTGGAAGAGTAATACTTTGAGGAAATGAAGAATAGAATGATAAAAATAGAATCAATGACTCTTTGTTCATTGGTCCTAAATGATGATAACCAACTGTTTCATTTGATGGAAAAAACATAATAGATGGAACACCATCTATTGAAGGGAAAGGTAGAGGCGAGCTATTCTTAGCAATGTCAATAAAACCAAACTGTAAATTGGTAGAATTACAGAATAATTGGGCTAGTTCGGAATATAAAGTAAAAAACTTTATACAATGCAAACAATCAGATTTTGTATAAAGAACAACAGTATCAATTGTGGGATTTTCTACAAAATATTGATAAGAGGAACCAACAATCTTGTGGACATTGGAATCAATAGTTTTAGAATCAGGTTCTGATACAAATTGAGGTAATATCTTATAATGAATGATATCATCAATAATAGAAGAAGCTTTCTGAATCCATAGTGAAGAGTCGAATTCTTTCATGAATGTATTTTCTGTATTATAGAAATAATTCCTTTGATAATTAAATATTGCAATATCATGCTTTCCTGTGTATGTCTTATTAGTGGTACTCGATGCATACCGGTAATACCTTGATGGCAAAAACCCAACTATAAAATTTGGATATTTAAATCCGATTTCATAAAGAAAATCTTTCATCTTTGCATCAAATTTGGGTGCTATCAAAGCAAAAATAGGCTTTTCTCCCTCCTCCAAATCAAACAACCCAAGATTCCTATAAACTGGAATTGTAGATTGAAGAATTGAGTTCAAAGTGTTATTAATGGGAACAAATACATTATCTTCTTTCCTAAACAGCGCAATTTGCTGATCAGGCATCCCAATATCAACAAAAACTGATGGTTCAATACATATCAGGTCGCAAACCCCAAGTTGATTTGAGGATTGATAGTGAAGATTAAGCACATCATTGTAAGAATTGAATGTGTGAACTAGTGCATATGGAGAATTGCCCAAACTCGAGCATAAACTCGAAAAGCTGCTAATTGGGATACTGAAATGACTGATGAATCTATTTATCAAAAAAAGAATAGAAACCTCATTAGTTGGATACCTAAAAGCGCCTAATCCAATTCCATTATCAAACAGAAACAATGATGGTAAGGATAATTTTGCATTTTTTGAATATTCTTCAGCCAAATTCTCTTCCAAAATCACAAAGTATGATTTTTCAAAATAATAATGAGATAAATAACGGAAAGCAGCAGGAATAATTCCAACTTTTTCTTGTTTTGACGAAATCCCCAACGCAACAATTTTTTTACCTGTTTGTATTAGATAACTCAAAAAGCCTTCATCTATTCTATCTTCAATCGAGTATTTATCAATGAAATATGGAACAAATATACCAAGAATAAAAATTATCATTATAAATACTAAACTAGAATCACAAATCTCATATATTCTTATCATATCCAATAATAGAGAGATTTTAATCAAGTACGTTTATAAATGTGGATAAATGAAGAATTGATTAATATACCTAAGACCAAAGGACATTTCATGATGAGTTATGACGAGTATGGGCCTATTTTCATCAAGCCTGGGAGAATTATGCAGTTTTCGCAAAAAGGATGGATGAATAAAAAAACTATTGGTTGGCTTGATAAGAAAATCGAAAGATTTGCGGTATCTTCTTCAGGAATGTATTCTATACATATTCCTAAAGAATATCCATATATTGTTGTTTTAAAAAACAGTTTTGCATCAAATTCGAGAGTGATTCCTATACCGAATTTGTTCACATTGTCTGATGGAAGATTATCTATTGTTGAATCATTAATATATGCTGACGAAAAGGTTCAATGCGCAAACTCTTTCGATCGTTTTCCAGATACAAGCTCAAATCTGTGTATACAAAATAAAATTACCCCAGAAATAATTAGTAGAATAAGCGATTTTTCGGTATCAGATAATGGTGAGTGTATATGCATTTTTTTGGAAGGTATCATTTGGTTATGGATCGAAAACATTAATATTGGACCAATGAAAGGCGCCTGGATCAATGTTTCAAAGCACAATGATTTTTCTATGGCATCACAAACAAAAGAATCAATGGTTCCTCTGACTTTTAGAAGCATTGGATTGTTTAGCAATCCAGATGAGGGAAGGGGTGTTTGCATATTATCTATTGTGCTGCCTCCATCAAAACCATATGATACAATCTATCTTTTTAATACATATATGACTTTAGATTCCAAAGGAATTCCTCATACCAACAAATATGATCTAATTCTACCTCTTACACAAGGATATAACCCACCAAAAGTATGGTGGAGTCCATGCGCAAGAATCATTGTTATATATATCACCAAATGTATTGTTCTTCTTACGAGAAATCTTGATGTAATTAGGGTTTTGCCTCTTAAAGATGTATTTGTGGATGAGAATACTGAGGTTACTTCAATTTCCTGGTCAAAGAGTTTTCAATACTTTGTATTAGCATCTTCCACAGGTCTAATTGGTGCTGTTATGAGAAATGGAATAAGTTTAAAACATTCAATTTGTCATATTCCTCCTTTTAACGAAGAAATGCAAACACCATTATTCATTGGATCAAATTTGAATGAAAACAATTCATTTTTGTTTTATAATAACTATAATAGCCGTATTCTTAGATTGGATAGTATATTGTTTATTAATACTATTGAAAATGTTTTTTCATTTACTTTATCTGGGTTTGGATCAGCACTTTTAAATCAATCCGTTAGTTACCTTGAAAGCACATCAAATAAAGCTTCCCAACATGATATAATGAAACTACTAATGAATACTGAGGTTTTCCAAGTATTTAGGTATGAATCACCGTTAAGACACATGATTTTTTCTTTGGTAAGACAGCAATCAAACAAACTATATATAGAAAAGCAATATACAAAACTACTCTTTTTTGTTAGATGTGTTTTTTGGATTACTGATTTGGAATTACCTGAATACTCTTTATTATTAGAAAAGCTCCAAAAATCAAGTTTTCAAAGAGACCGGCTTTTATTTCGGATTCTTTATGAAGAAAAGAACCATAAAGATTGGGTTCAAATTATCAAACCGAATAATTTGGTAATAAATGTAAGCGAGGAGTATCGTTACCCATCTGAATGTATAATTGATCTGAAAAGACCATATAACAATCGTGATGTTGATGCTTATCAATTCTCAAGATTTGTAAAAAATATATTGTACCAGCAAGACTATGACGAATTCGATCAGATCAAAATAGATTTAAATCTTATTATTGATATAATGATTGAACTTAAAAAATTTGATAGGGTTTTTTATATTGCCAAACATCCATCAATTTCCACAAATCCTACAGATTTATATCAAAGAATCACTTTATTATATAAAGATGATGCAGCTTCACAGTATAGAGCTCTCAACACATGCATTAAGTTTAACAAAGAAATAGAATATAGTTTAAGGTCGATATGCTTGAAATCTTTGATATTAATTTTAGAAACAATGATATTAGATAGTTCTCCATCTGGTCCTCATCCCGCAGAGATACTACTTTCTAAAATGTGCATTATTGAAGAATCGATAGACCTTCCTGTTCCAATGTCTAATGAAGATTTGAATGATTTTGCAATAGTTTTCGGTCTTGCACTCTGTACATCCAAATTTAAACATATTAGCGACTTTCTTAATGGAAAATCGAAGAGCATTCCATCAGAATTGAGGGATCTAATTAGACAGTTATTTAGATTGTTATGGTTTGTAAGATGGAGGCATTTGGCATATGCTGAATTAATGAACCTTCATAAACCTGGTGATGCAACATTGAGACTAATAAAATTCCCAGAGTTCATTGATGTTCAAATGACAAAGAGAAGGATTGAAATAATGGGGAAATCACAATTTTCATCTGACATATATGATCATTATATGAATGGAAATTCGGAGTTTGAATTTGATCCAGATTTTGTTCAGTTTGCATGCGAATGCGCCATTCGATTATCTTCCCCTTTACTTCAAAGAATCTCTGATTTCGTTTTATCCGATGATCGGCCTGAGAATATTAACGAATCAGGCCTTTTGATTTCAGCAATTGTTTCTAATATGATACCATGGCTCAGAGTTGGAATACCATGTGCAATTGAAAAAGTTGAAGCAGCTTTGGCTGTTCCCAATATATTGCTTGATTTTGAAGAGTTGAGTTTTGATACTCCCCATGTTGAGCAAATTCAAAGTGAGAAAGCTTTGAGTTCTATAGAGACAGATATTGAAACAGAAGAGTTTTCTATTGTGAATATGATTGAAAATGAAGAAGACAAAACATCTTGCAATACAAAAGAGAAGAAGGAAATATTTGAAATGAAGAGTGATATTAGTGAAGGTGAAATAGAGATAAATAATAAGAAAACGTTATCTGAAAAAAAGAAAAAAGACAAAAACAAGCGAGATAAACAGAAGAAAGATATGTCTGGTACTGATGAAAAGAAAAAGAAGAAGAAGCACGAAGACAAATCCAAGGAAAAGTCATATGAAAAATCAAAAGAGGACAAAAAGCACAAATACAAGCCACCATATGAAGCACCAAAGCTCCGTTTTATTCAACAAGAACCTAATCAACTCGCATACTCTCCCATGCCAATGTTTGGTATGGAGACAAGAATTCCACTCGCCCAATATCAACCTCCCTTAATTGGACCTATTTGGGATTTTGACCCAAATTTGTTTTCTAAGGGAACTCCTAAGCCCGTACCCAATATTCCTCTTGTTCCAACATCGAGTAGGATTGCATATGATAATGTTCAAACTCAACATGTTCCTGTAATTCCATCGACCCATGTTGTGACTTTTTCCCAAGATGTTTACCATAAAAAGAACCAATTGTATGAATCAGATACACTATCCGAATTTGAACCAATTAACAATGGCAAAGAGAGTAACATTAATAATGATCCATTTCCAATTGATTTTGAATTACATAGGCGAGTAGAAGATCTTATTAATAACCCTGTTCAGATAAACATTCCAGTCTTAAGGCAAGTACCAAAAATTGAACACAAATGAACAAAAATACATTCATTGCTTTACATTTCTTTCATTGATTGCCTTGTTCACCTCTTCTAACGATCCTGTGCTGAATTCTTAAGAGTTCCATAAGAGTTTTTCTGATCTCTTCATCAATTTGATTACGTAAATTATTGTTTTGATCTTCTTCATTATTATTCAGGTTTTGATTATTGTTTTGTTGCTCATTGTTGGGTTGTATTTGTATAGGCGGCTCAACATTATCAGGCCTCTCTTGCAATTCTTCAAAATTGAAATTATCTTCTTGATGATTTTGTACATGATTGTTTATATTATTAATATTTTCATTGTTAATGATCTTAGCATTGCAAAGGGGGCATGCTGAATGATTATGAATCCAGTGTTCCATACACTCAAGATGATAACAATGGCCACATGCTAGTTTGCGAGAATCTTCAATATTCATTTTGCACCTACATATAATACATATGTCTTCTCTATCAATGTCATTGGGTGTACAAGGGAATAAATTATTCTGCAGAACATCTTCGGCTTTTCTCCAATTTAATATACATAAAATTTTATTTGCAACATCTTGAATGCTTTCTAGTGCTATAGCAAGGAGAAGACTAAATGATCTCATTGATTTTCCAAGAAATATACTCCCAAATATTAAAATCATAGGCATCTTAATAATACTCATTGTAAGCTTAATATATTTCTTATGAATATGACACTTAGAATAGTTGTTTTGAGTCGAAAAACTATTAAAATACATTATATGTCTTATGAAAGAGTAAATACTATCAGTAAGCCCATGCAAATAGTACAAAGCTAATATTGAAGAAAAGACACTCAACGATTTTGGTATCAATAAAAACATCGAATGATAAATATTAATCATAAAAGTCAACAATTCAGAAATAAGCAACCTAGAATGTAGCTTAACACTCTTGAAATTGCGATAAACATCTAAATGGGTAACTTTTCCTAGAACAATAAATCCAAATACTCTAATCATCAAATAAAATGTAACAGAGAGTATTTCTTGCGGCTCGAAGAGAATTCTCATTGTACTAAATACAATCACCACATTCTTAAGCAATTTTTCAAACTTTTTATTTGCCCTTTTGAAAATCGAATCAGGAACATCGCTTATAAAAATATATATCATTATCTTAAAAAATGCAATACCCATTGCACACAAAAAATTCAAAAATAGAATACAACTAATTGTGTCCTCATTTATCGATCTCCAGACGTCAATAAACCGATAATGCTGTAAATAAGTTCTAAGCAAGACAGAACAGAATATTGATACAGAACATAAGACATAAAGCGTGTAAGGAAACTTCATGACAAATTTGGCCAAAAAGTTTACAAATATTTACTAATCGTTCCTGTTTTGGATTCTCTCTACTTCAGAGTTGGAATCTCTGAAGGAAGTTTTAAATAGAACATTAGCATTATGCCACATTCCCTCTTTAAGACTTACTACAATAAATTGTGCATTTTTGAATGATTTTCTAAGCATTTTGCCAATGTTCTGAGTATGACTTAAATCCAATGCTGCAT
>Ga0209639_1002890_pt1 | contig 12385 bp, 11 predicted proteins | sample EPASupsiteHSE605_FD_187268 | JGI IMG/M metagenome (GOLD analysis project Ga0209639, IMG submission 187268) | Bioremediated contaminated groundwater from EPA Superfund site, New Mexico - Sample HSE6-05 (SPAdes) (version 2) | ecosystem: Environmental > Aquatic > Deep subsurface > Groundwater >...
ACCGTCTTTTAGGGCTGGATTTAGTTGTACGTAATCAGTAAAAACCTTTATTTCCAGATCCACATTTTCTTTGGCCAGAATGGGTTTCACGATTTCCAATATTTCCGCATGAGGCTGCGCAGTAGCACCTACCACAATTTTGGCTGCAGATTTATTTGTTTTATCTGCGCCAGCACCCTCTTGCGCCGTCTTATTACCGCAGCCAGCTGCAGTGGCAAGCAGCAATAATAAGCAGGCGATTAGAACCAATGTCTTTTTCATTAAATTTACCTCCTTTTATTTACAGTTTTTGTTACCATCTTATCACCTAGCATTTGAACACATTGCACAAATACAATGAGTACAATCACAGTAACCCACATTATCATATCTTCATAACGCTGGTAACCATAATAGTATGCCAGGGTTCCCAAGCCACCTCCTCCCACAATTCCAGCCATTGCTGAATAACCGACCAGATTAATAGTAGTAATCGCTACTCCCAGGATGATAGAAGGCAATGCTTCGGGGATTAATACCTTGCTAATAACTTGCCAGGCATTGGCTCCCATAGATAAGGCTGCTTCAATCAATCCCCATTCTATTTCCTTGAGAGAATTCTCAACCATGCGCGCCACAAAAGGGATGGCAGCCAGAGACAGTGGTACCATTGATGCTGCCGTCCCTATTGAAGTCCCTACTATTAATCGGGTGAAGGGAATTACCAGTATTAGAAAGATAATAAAGGGTATTGAACGCACCGCATTGATAATTGTACTCAGAATGCGGTTCAATCCTTTGCTCTCCAGTACATGACCAGGTTCAGTAGTCACTAGTATTACCCCTAGAGGCAGACCAATGAGGTAACTAATGCCCGTAGATATAGCTACCATATAAATAGTTTCCCAGGTTGCCAGCAATACTTTTTCGGCTATCCATGAGTTATCCGCCCAGATATTCCCCAGGAGGACAACGTTTGAAGTCAAAATATGTTCCAGCATTATTGTATCACCTCAATTTCCAGACCGTTCGTTTTAAGGTAGTTCATTGATTCTTCCACCGCTTCCCTGCTTCCAATCAGCTCCAGGGTAAGGTTACCAAAGGGAACGTCTTTAACCCTATCAATATTACCGTATAGAATATTGGCGTCAATATCATATTTCTTTATCATGGAAGATATCACCGGATCACCAGCTGCGGACCCAATAAAGGAAACCCGAATCATACGTGAAAACTTATTCTCATGAGTTTTAAGCAGGCTCTGGGTATATTCCTCTGGGATATCTTTATTAACAATGGCATTTATGAAACTCTGGGAAGTTGGGGTGCCTGGATTGCTAAAAACAGATAGGACATCGCCTACCTCTACAATATGTGAGTCATTAATTACCGCAACCCGGTCACATACCTGTTTAATAACATTCATATCATGGGTAATCAGTAGTATTGTTAAATTTAATTGGGAGTTGATATCCTTCAATAATTTTAAAATAGAACGAGTGGTCTGAGGATCAAGTGCCGAGGTAGCCTCATCCGATAGTAATAGTTTGGGATTATTGGCCAGGGCTCTAGCTATCCCGACACGTTGTTTTTGCCCTCCGCTGAGCTGATCCGGATAAACATGTGATTTATCTAAAATTCCAACCAATTCTAATAATTCGGCTGCCCTTTTTCGAGCTTGTTTTATCGGGATATGGGCAATTTCCAGAGGAAACATGACATTATCAAAAACCGTGCGAGATGAAAGAAGATTAAATTGTTGAAAGATCATACCAATTTTTTGCCGGGCCTGCCGCAGTTCATTCTGATTTAAAGTAGTAATATCCTGACCATCAACAACAATGGAACCCTGACTGGGTTTTTCCAACATATTTATGCAGCGGATCAAGGTGCTTTTTCCAGCTCCACTAAGGCCGATAATGCCAAAAATCTCTCCCCGTTTTATAGATAAGCTCACATTATCCAGCGCCAATATGTCTTGATGGGGACTATGATATATCTTAGTTAAACTCCTAATTTCGATCAAACCTGGTGGCCTCCCTAGAAATATTTTCTGTTTAAAACCTATGTTTATATTACTACTATAATCAAAAGAGGTCAGTTAAAATAAAATTTTTATTTAATTATCCCAGTATTCCTATCGGCTTTATTCTATCTAATATTTGATTTCTGTCAAGCTATTTTTAAAGCGGGCAAAATTCATTAACGACGAATTATATGTATTGTTGTTGAGTCTGAATTTCATAAGTAAAGGCAACGATATAAGAAGAAGCTTGGAACTCTGAAGAGGATTAAAAATAATGCGGTTTGATTTTCGTACGCCTTAAAGAGCTTGCTTAATTGTTATATAATAGTAGTACATTGAATTTTTAATTTAGGTCTGCTATTCTGATTTCGTAATTAAAAAGACCAAATATCTTAATATATTAGGTAATATTCGTAAGCCCTAATAATAGGAACTGGGTTTCCTATAAGGAGGTTCCAAGAAATGTTTTCTGATCAATTTGAAATAATCCCCATCATCGCAAAAACAAAGAGCTTTTCAAAAGCTGCTCGGTTACTCAATCTATCGCAGCCGGCTATAAGCAGCAAGATTCAAGCAATGGAGGATTACTATGGTGTAAAGTTTTTTAACCGTACCGCACAAGGTGTTACGCTTACCGAAGCTGGTAGAATTGTATTGGGTTATGCGGATAAATTTGTAGATTTACATGAATCTATGGAACAAAATTTAAACCAGTTATTGAACATTTCTAATCCCCTTTTGACGATTGGAGCAAGCTGCACTTCGGGCAATTTCGCCATGCCTGGTTGTATTCATCGCTTTAAAGAAAAGTATCCGGAAGCTAACATTAGACTAAATATAGCTAATTCACAGGATACCCTTTCAAAACTTGATAATCGAGAAATTGATGTTGCTATAATAGATGGAAAAGCTGATAGTACAGGTCATAAGGTTCATTATTTGGATTCGGTTAACTTGGTTTTTGTAGCGGCCAATATTAATGATGATAAGAAAAAGAAAAAGAAAATTACCCTGAAAGAATTAAAGGCCAGGCCCCTGATTGTGCGTGAAAAAGGAGCTGCGATGCGGACAGTCCTTGAAAATCTAGCTCTGGAAAACGGTTATTGTATAAATGACTTTAATTTAACATCGGAAATGAATAGTCTCTATTCAATTAAAGCGGCTATAGAAGGAGGAAATGGTATTACACTATTACCGTTAGTTGCTGTTCAAAAAGAACTCGCAGCTGGTACACTAAGAACAATTCAGGTAGACGACTTTGAATTTAAAATTGATATTAATCTGGTATATTCGGCAATTGAAGAACCCTCCTTTATTGCACAGAAATTTATCAGGTTTTTGACTAATCCTCAAAAGAATGGTTTTTGTTGGGATTAATTCCTATAAAAATGAAGTGTTTGATCTTATATAAAGATAAGTTAAATAGCGACCCATTATACTGTTCCAACCTGCTATGAGTCATTAATATTTTAGTTAATGACTCATTTTTTTCATTTATTGCGCCCCAACCGTAATTTTCTTTTACTTATCTTAGAGTGAATTGATTTCTAAGTAGACAACATTACATTTCTTATGATAGTATACCCTATAGGGGTATACTAAATATGAGAGGATGTCATCAATGAAAAAACAAACCAGCTATTTATTCATAATAACGATCATCTTTTTTACCTTAGGCTTTTTTAACATTATTTTTGCCTGGCTTGGCTTTCTGTGCATTTTATTACCATTTGTTTTGCTGGCAAAGGATAAAAAAAAGACGTGGTGTCAAAGCTATTGTCCCAGAGCAAGTCTCTATACAATTTTATTTAAGGGACGTTCCTTAACAGGTACAGCAGGACCCAATTGGTTAATAAAGGGTCGGGTAAAATGGGTGATGTTAGGTTATTTCAGTCTTAATCTTTTTGTCATATTCATGTCTTCATTCATGGTATTTATGGGAAAAAGGTTACCTCTTGAAAAGATACGGTTTCTTATGGTATTTCAGTTCCCCTGGGATATACCACAATTGTTGAATATTGGCCTGTTCCCTGATTGGGCTGTGCATTTATCATTCAGAGTGTATTCTATGATGCTTACAACCACTATTCTTGGTTTGCTGCTGGGCTTATTCTTTATGCCAAGAACTTGGTGCACAGTATGTCCTATTAATACAGTTTCAAATATAGTACTGAAGTCCCAAAGTAAATAAATTCAGTTTGTCAATTTTTTGTTTCGCCTATAAGCGAAAAAATATTAAAAATATTAATGAGCTGAAACCCTCATAGTTATAGCCTTATATAACAATGCACTATTAATTTATTATAACCCTATAAGCAATTCAAATAATGGGTTTATAAACTTTGCTTATATAATTGAACTACTATAGTGTAACAATTTTTCTGGTTATAAATGTTGTGGCAGGAGGTGAAGTTAAGTGTTTTGTGACCAATTTGAGATAATTCCCATCATTGCAAAAACAAAGAGCTTTTCCAAAGCCGCTCGGTTGCTTAATCTATCCCAACCAGCTGTTAGCAGTAAAATTCAAGCAATGGAAGATTACTATGGTGTGAAGTTTTTCCACCGTACAACTCAAGGTGTTACCCTCACCGAAGCCGGAAAAATTACATTAGGTTATGCAGATAAGTTTCTAAATCTGCATGAATGCATGGAACAAAATCTTAGTAATTTATTAAATATTTCTAATCCCATTTTGACAATTGGCTCGAGCTGTACTTCCGGCAATTTTGCTATGCCGTGTTGTATTCGTGATTTTAAAGAAAAATATCCTCAGGCTAATGTAAAATTAGACATTGCTAATACCCGTGAAACCTTAAGAAAACTTGATAATCACGAAATTGATGTTGCTGTAGTAGAAGGCAAAGTTGATAATACTAATCACTCCATTCATTATTTGGATTCTATAAATCTGATTTTTATAGCTTCTGATCTTAAGGATAAAAAGAAGAAAAGTAGAATTTCATTAAAGGAATTGAAAACCAGGCCCGTGATTATGCGCGAAAAAGGGGCTGCCACGCGTACAGTCCTTGAAGATCTAGCCGCAAAAAGCGGTTGTTCTATAAATGATTTTAATGTAACCTCGGAAATGAATAGTCTTTATTCAATTAAAGCGGCTGTGGAAGGGGGAAATGGTATAACACTAATTCCATCAATAGCTGTCGAAAAAGAACTTGCAGCCGGTACATTGAGGACAATTCAGGTCGAAGATTTCGACTTGAAAATTGATGTTAATTTAGTATATTCTTCTGTTGAAGAACCTTCCTGTATAGCTCAGAAATTCATTAAGTTCCTAACCAATTCGCAAAGTAGAGGCTTCCGTTGGAATAACTGCCCTCAGCTCACCTCTAAATAACATTCTACATTTTATTATATTACCAGCTGATAATCCGAGCCCAACAAAAGTATCCACATCTCATCATCTTTTCAACTGCTTTTCCAATCTTTAATGTCTTTTTAAAAATAGTAGGAATAGATTGAACGGCCTATTTCTTACATGTTTCATAAGCGTATAATGATTTACTTATGTAGCAATAGGAATTTCAAATAATCAATTAATAAACTTTGCCTATATAATTAAGCTACTATGTTATAACAATTGTTTATGCAGTTGTAGTAGGAGGTGACGTAATCAGCAACCCGGTAACCATTACCAGATATAAAATTTTAAGGAGGCAGATGAAGGAATGCGAAATTCGAAAGTCAAATGGTTGTCCTTGCTGTTAGTGGGAATTATGTTATCCTCTTTTGCAATTGGCTGTGGAACTACCCCGGATAGTACCAAAGCTCAAAATGTTTTACACCCAGCCAGCAACTCAACAGTAGCTACCAGTACTGAGCCACTTCAAGCTTTTAGCTTGAACGAAATCGGGAAAACCAATATTGTTGATATAGCATTTATTGAGTCTAAAGTTGGTGATCCCAACTGGGTTATTATCGATGGACGTGAAAAGAAAGATTACGATAAGGGTCATATTCCTGGAGCAGTTAATTATCCAGATTCTATTGTTAAGACCTTGAAGCACCCAATGGACGGTCGGGTATATCCTCCTGAAAAAGTTGCAAAACTGCTGGGAGATGTCGGTATTAATAATGATAAAAAAGTAGTCGTCTATGGAACAAAAGGTGATTACCATATTATGAGCGAGATGGCTCCGGTTTATATAGGATTGCAAGAATGGGATTATCTTAACGGCGGCTACGAAGCCTGGGTTAAAGCGGGTAAAACAGTTGAAACCACACCTGTAAAGCCGACAGCGGCAACTTTCACCCCCAATGTTAAGAATACAAACATGTATGTTTCTACAGCACAATTAGCTCAAATTGTTGCTGCTAAAGATCAAAAATACTATCTTCTTGATGTCCGCAGCAAAGACGAATTTGCCGGTATTGGCCTTCAAGGCGTACGTGCCGGGCGTATTCCCGGAGCGGTAAATTTCCCGGTAGATATAAACCTGGATAAGGAAACCGGTGCCATGCTTTCGATGGAAAAGCTTGCTGAAATATATAAGGACGTCCCGAAGGATAAAACAGTCATCCTCTACTGCCACCGCGGCTGCCGCACGAGTTTTGCCTTCCTGGCCCTGCGTGCTTTAGGATATTCTGATGTCAGAATATATGAAGATGGTTTTGTAGTATGGAATGCTTGGCCAGAACTTCCAGTTGAAGAAGAACACTATATTAACTTCCGTGGTGACATAAAAACTACAGTAGATACAGTTAAGGCAATGCCTGCACCAACAGCAACGCACTAGGCGTATGTAGGCAAATAAGATGATTAAGTTTACTATCATAGGAATGCTTTGTCTATTTATCTGGTGGCATCCAAGTAATCAGAAATACTAGTGATAATATGATTGAAAGAGGCCGCTCAATGCGGCCTCTTCTTCATAATGTCTCCATAATAGGAAACCCCAAAGACGGCCAAAATAATCAATAAGCCAGCAATAACCACGATTCGCCCCTCTTTCATGAAAATGCCCCTTTCTTGGATACGAAATTTTTTTATGTACCTTGATAAATATTTATTGGTTTTAACTAATGCTTTTTAAATAGATATCGTTACCCAATTCATAAAATATAATTATATATTAATTACCAATACATTTTATGCGCGGATAATGCTTATCACGGCAATGAATTATGAACCTTTCAGGTTACCTTTTCCTTTTTGATTTCATCGCCCATAGTGAACGAAGTTGCCTTGTTTGGCTGCCTATGCTATTTAATGCCTTGCTTCCCGTGTAAATACTGGATATTGAAAAACTAGTGAATTAGTAAATAATTATATTATAATAAATTTCAAAAGATAAATAAGGAGACGAGTAACATGTTTGAAACCCTATTCAAGGCATTAGGAGAACCAACTCGCCTGAAAATTATCAAGCTGTTGGCAGCCAAGGACTTGTGCGTCTGTGATCTCGAAGAAATCATGCAAATCAGCCAACCGAGGATATCTCAGCATCTGAAGGTTTTAAAATATGCGGGCCTGGTTAACGAACGTAAGGACGGGCAGCGTAGTATTTGCAGCTTAAATAAAGCTTTGTTAAATAATATGATGAGCGAATTCAGTGAATACATTATTAAACCGCTCGAAGATACTCCTGAATTAGCAGAGGAGTATTCCCGAATGCCGACTATTGACGGGGAAGCCTGTATGAAAAAGCTATGTAAAACGGCTTTGTAGATGCCCCTATGTAATGGGCTTCAATTTTAAGACATGGATAAGGCAAAAATTATTAGGAGGTATTTATTATGAAAATTGAAGTATTAGGGACAGGATGTGCTAAATGTAAGCAGTTAGAAAAGGATGTCTATAATGCACTTGCAGAATTAGATATCGCTGCTGATGTATCCAAAGTGCAGGATATACAAAAAATCATGAGTTATAAGATCATGTCAACACCGGCCCTGGTGGTAAACGGTGAAGTAAAAATTTCAGGAAGACTCCCTCGCAAAGAGGAATTACACGGTTATTTAAAGGAAGCAGCAAAATAATTTGATGGCACATATTAGTCCAGTTTGAGAAGGGGTAAGCATGAGCTTGGGCTAACCCCTTTTTAGTTATTTATAACCATTTCTTCATTCATACCTCCAGTGAATATGCCTCCCGCCGATCTCTTTCCATGTTAACAATGTTCGGTATCGAAAATCTTTTTTGATCATTCCAAGGCAGCTTAATATCTTAAATTTTTGTTTCGCCGATAAGCGACAAAATGTTGAGATATTAATGAGTTGAAAAACCTCACAGTTATAGCCTTATATAACAATGTGCTATTAATTGCTTATAGGGTTATAAGTATTTCGAATAATTGATCTATAACTTTGACTATATAATTTAGCTATGGTGAATTGAACTACTATAGTGTAACAATTTCTTGCAGAATATGTTGCGGTAGGAGGTGACGGGGGTAAGTATTAACCCAGTAACCATTTACTAAAGGCTAAATTATTAAGGAGGCAGATGAGAGAATGAGAAATTCAAATATCAAATGGTTGGCATTACTATTGATAGGCATTATGCTATCAGCATTTGCAGTAGGCTGTGGAACTTCCAAAGAGACCGCCAAAGAGGAACCTAAAACTGCAGACCAAAAGGTTACAATTGAGCAAGTTGCTGATAAATACTACACTAACATGGGTGCAGATGTTTATAAGATCAGCGAAGCCGATTTAAAAGCTAAAATTGATAAAGGCGACACTAGTTTTCTGTTAATCGATATAAGAAAAGCAGAAGATTATGCTAAAGGTCATATTAAAGGCGCTGTAAACATTCCTTTTGCAAAAGTTAATGAATATCTTGATAAGCTGCCGGCAGATAAGGAAATTATCGAATATTGTTATACTGGCCAAACTGCAGGACAAACCGTTGCCATTATGAACATGTACGGATTAAAAGCTAAATCTCTTAACTTAGGTTTCGATTCCGGCTGGGTTAAAAAGAACAACTTCCCTGCGGATACTACCCCCGTAGAATTTAAGGCAGCCACAAACGTTGCTAAACCTGATGCTGCAATCGCAAAAATATTAAAAGACTACTATGTAAATATGCCGAAAGATACACATAAGATTAATTCTAAAGACTTGCAGGCCTTAATAGAAAAAGGCGACACCATTCAAATCGTTGATATCCGTAGTGCTGCCGATTTCGCCAAAGGGCACGTTAAAGGTGCTATAAATATTCCTTTTAAAGAAGTAAACAAACATTTTGGTGAATTTGCTAAAGACAAACCTGTTTTCGTATACTGCTATACCGGACAAACCGCTGGCCAAACTGTTGCCGTGCTAAATGTCCTTGGAGTTAATGCCCGCTCGGTTCATGCTGGATTCGATCTAGGCTGGACCGTAGACAAATTACCTGTAGAAAAATAAAACAACGTGCTTTTTAATGGCCAAAAGAGTATTATTTTTCAATAAATAGGGGCAAGATTTAAAGGGGAGAGAGTATCTTTCCCCTTTAAATTATTTAAATTTATAAGGTAAATTCATCGTTTTTTACGGAGGTCGTATGATGAAAACCTATTTAGTTACTGGTGGAGCCGGATTTATAGGGTCTAATTTTGTTCATTATATCCTTAATAAATATGGAAGTGAAATCTATGTAATTAATATCGATAAGCTTACCTATGCTGGTAACCTGTCTAATCTATCCGGACTAAAGGGAACGGATAATTATGAATTTCTTCAAGCTGACATTAACGATACTGCTGCCATATCAGCCATTTTTGCTAAATATAAACCTGATATCATAATTAATTTTGCAGCCGAGACCCATGTTGACCGCAGCATAGACAACCCTGGAATCTTTACATACAGTAATATTTTAGGAACCCAATCCTTATTGGATGCAGCTTTAAAGTGTTCAATTGAAAGGTTTGTTCAAATATCAACAGATGAAGTTTATGGTTCCCTGGATGCCACCGGGTTTTTCAAGGAGAATTCACCACTTAAGCCCAGCAGTCCCTATTCAGCATCCAAGGCTGCTGCTGACCTGCTGGCTAATGCTTATTATAAGACCTATGGATTGCCCTTAATTATCAGCCGCTGCTCCAATAACTATGGACCCCGCCAATTTCCTGAAAAGTTGATTCCCCTGACCATAAAACATTGTCTCAGTAATATTCCTGTCCCGGTATATGGTGATGGCATGCAGATCAGAGACTGGATCTATGTTAAGGACCATTGTGCAGCTATTGATTTGATAACATGCTCTGCCCCGGCCGGTGAAGTTTATAATATTGGCAGTTCTTGCGAAGTGGAAAATTTAACAATAGTTAAGACTATAATAGATACCGTTTATACCGTACTTGAGCCAGGTGATCTCAGGAGAAACTGGGTCAATTACGATTTGATAAGGCATGTTGAGGATCGTAAAGGACATGATTCAAGATATGCTATCGACTCCAGCAAGATTAAACAGGAATTGAATTGGACACCTCAGATGAACTTTATCGAAGGAATCAAATATACCGTACGATGGTATTTAAATAATTGGGCGGGTTAAATAACCTCCCACAAACGGTACTCCTATTCCAAATAAATTTAAAGGGAGTTCTCTCGAAATGTTTCAAGGGATGTGATTATATGAAAGGCGTTATACTTGCAGGCGGTAAAGGAACCCGTCTATTTCCTTTAACCAAAGTAACCAATAAACATCTTCTTCCGGTCGGCAAAGAACCTATGATTTTCAACCCTATCAAGCAGTTGGTTTCAGCTGGAATTACAGAAATCATGGTTGTTACCAGTAAGGAACATATGGGGGAAATAGTAAGACTTTTGGGAAGCGGCAAAGAATTTGCCTGTGATTTCACCTTCAAAGTACAAGAAGAAGCATTAGGCATTGCTCATGCCCTGCTCCTAGCAGAGAATTTTGCACGAGGAGAAAAAATTACAGTAATCTTAGGAGATAACATTGCCACTGCCAGTATTAAGAAATACGTTGATAGTTTCGAAAAACAAGACAAAGGCGCCAAGGTACTCCTACGCAGAGTTGATGACCCTGAACGATACGGTATAGCGGCCCTGGATGAATTGAAAATAATCGAAATTGAAGAAAAACCTCTTCATCCTAAAAGTGCTTTTGCGGTTATAGGTATTTATATGTATGACCAACAAGTATTTGACCTAATCAGAAGCATTAAGCCGTCAATTTCAGGCGAGTATGAAATTACTGAAGTTAACAATATTTATATTAGAATGAACCAGCTAACCCATAATATTTTGGATGGCAAATGGACCGATGCGGGGACTTTTGAGTCACTTGCCTATGCAAGTTCAATAATGATGGATATTGATAACCAGTTAAGTGCAGGTAACAAATATTGATGAAGATACCCTTCAGTAAAATATATACAACCGGTCTTGAATTTAAATATATGCAAGATTGCCTGTTACGCGGAGAAATAGCGGGCAACGGCTATTATACTCAAAGGGCACAGGAGTACATGCAGGCTAAATTCGGCAGCCCTAAGGTCTTATTAACCACTTCGGGAACAGCCGCTCTTGAGATGGCAGCTTTACTCATCAATCTGGGTCCGGGTGATGAGGTTATTATGCCTTCATTTACTTTTGTATCTACAGCAAATGCGGTCATGCTTAGAGGCGTACGCCCAATATTTGTTGACATTGATAGGAAAACGCTCAATATTGATACTGAAGCAATAAAAAGCAGGATCAATCAAAACACTAAGGCTATAATCCCCGTTCATTATGCAGGCCTGGCTTGTGATATGGATAATATCATGGATCTAGCTTATAAAAACAATCTGTATGTTATTGAGGATGCAGCCCAGGCGGTTAATTCCACTTATAAAGATAAATATCTGGGTACCCTTGGCCATATTGGCTGTTACAGTTTTCATGGGACCAAAAATTATGTTTGTGGTGAAGGCGGAGCACTCCTTCTTAATATAGATAGTCAGCAGCTGTTAGACCGAGCGGAGCTGATCTGGGAAAAAGGTACCAATCGCAATCAGTTTTTGCGGGGACAGGCAGATAAATATACCTGGGTGGATATTGGGTCCAGTTATCTGCCCGCTGATATCCTGGCTGCTTTACTTTGTGCCCAGTTGGAGGAAATAGATCAAATCACAGTCCAAAGACAAAATATTTACAAATACTATTACGATAGTCTGCGGAAATATCATCTTGCTGGACTGATACGGCTTCCACTAATACCAGACGAATGCCAGTCAAACTATCATATATTCTATTGCTTATTTAATTCAACCAGCCAAAGGGATTATGTGATGTATGCTTTAAGGAGCAGAGGCATACAAGCCTCATTTCATTATATTCCCCTCCACAGTTCACCCATGGGCAAAAAGCTGGGATACGAAGCTGATGATTTACCAGTTACTGAAGAAGTCAGTTCAAACCTGCTGC
>Ga0209639_1002893_pt1 | contig 12382 bp, 10 predicted proteins | sample EPASupsiteHSE605_FD_187268 | JGI IMG/M metagenome (GOLD analysis project Ga0209639, IMG submission 187268) | Bioremediated contaminated groundwater from EPA Superfund site, New Mexico - Sample HSE6-05 (SPAdes) (version 2) | ecosystem: Environmental > Aquatic > Deep subsurface > Groundwater >...
GCTGACCGAAGCCAGGGTCATCTGCGAGGCCGTGGCCCGCTTCCGCAAGGACGGCGGCCAGGGCACGGTCAACATCAACACCAACGCCAGCCTGCCCGACGCCGTGGAGGCCTTTGCCGCCGCCGGCGGCTCGTCGATCCGGGTCAGCCTGTCGAGCGCCGAACCGGCCCTGTACGAGGCCTACTACCGGCCCCAGGGCTACGGTTTCGAAAACGTGCGCGAGAGCATTGCCCGGGCCAAGGCCGGCGGGCTCTTCGTCTCGCTCAATTTCCTCTTTTTCCCCGGCATCTCCGACACCGAGGCGGAACTGGCCGCCCTGTCGGCCCTGATCGAGGAACACAAGGTCGATTTCGTGCAGCTGCGAAACCTCAACCTCGATCCGGAGCTGTACCTGTCCGTGGCGGCCAAAAGCGGCGTACTGGCCGATCAGGCCCGGGTCGCCGCCATGGGGCTCAAGAACTTCCGCAAGCGGCTCAAAAAAGCCTGCCCCTGGCTGCGCTTCGGCTATTTCAACCCCTACCTCGAGGGTGCGCCCGCCCCGGCCTGAGCACAGCCGCCCTGCAGAAACGAAACGGGCGGCGCGGCGAGCCCGCCCTCGCCGCGCCGCCCGTCAAACGCGCTCGTCCCCGACCCTTTCTCCTCCCTCTGGGAAGCAGGCGGTGCTTCCTCCGCGCTTGCACAAGCGAGGGGCCCCGGGGGAATCATCCCCCCGGGCGGAGGCCGGGGCAGCGTCCCGGTTCATGCCGTCAGGACTCGGGAAACAGCACGTCCACCTGCTCGGCCCCGTCCTGGCGGATCTCGATGCGGCCGATGATGTTGGCGTATTCGTGCAGGGCCTTTAGGCGCTGCATGACGTCGGCGGCGGCCTCCGGGGCGACCACCAGCATGAAGCCCACGCCGCAGTTGAAGATCTGGAGCATCTCCGGCCAGGAAAGCCCGCCCTGCTCCCGCAGCCAGTCAAAAACCGGCGGCATGTCCCAGGAGCCGAACCGGATGTGGGCGGCCACGCCCTTGGGCAGGATGCGGTTGACGTTGTCGTAGAACCCGCCGCCCGTAATGTGGACCATGCCCTTGATCTCGAAGTCGCGCAGCAGATTGAGCACGGTTTTGACGTAGATGCGGGTCGGGGCCATCAGCGCCTCGGCCACGGTCCTGCCGGCCAGGGGCATGGGGTCGTCCGGCCCCAGCCCGGACTGGGCCAGGATCTTGCGGATCAGCGAATAGCCGTTGGAATGCGGCCCGGAGGATTCGATGCCGATGACCACGTCGCCGACGCCGATGCCCGATCCGTCGATAATCTTGGCGTTGTCCACGATCCCCACGCTAAATCCGGCCAGATCGTACATGCCGTCGGGATAAAACCCCGGCATTTCCGCCGTCTCGCCGCCAAGCAACGCGCAGCCGGCCTCCTTGCAGCCGTCGGCAATGCCGGCCACCACCCGTTCGGCCAGATCCACCGAAAGCTTGCCCGTGGCGAAATAGTCGAGGAAGAAAAGCGGCTTGGCCCCCTGGACCAGAATATCGTTGACACACATGGCCACAAGGTCAATACCGATGGTATCGTGCCTGTCGAAGTCATGGGCGAGTTTGAGCTTGGTGCCCACGCCGTCGGTGGAGGCCACCAGCACCGGCTCGGCGCAGGTTCCGTCCAGCTTGAAAAGCCCGCCGAAACCGCCGATGTCGGAAAGCACGCCCTTGCCGTAGGTTCCGGCCACGAGGGACTTGATGCGCGATACCAGGGAGTTGCCGGCGTCGATATCCACGCCGGCGGCCTTGTAGGCTGCCGATCTGTCGGCCATGAGATTGCTCCTTGCGGGAAATACAGAATGTCAACGATTCACGTTAGGGCGTTTGCCGTCAAAATTCAAGGGAGGCCCGCCATGCCCCGTCCGCTCCGCTCTCTGACCTTGATCCTGGCCGCGCTTTTGCCGGCCCTGCCGGCCATGGCCGTCCCGGCCCTGGCCGATGGCGGTTCGTCGTCCCCGGGCGTCTACGGCCCGCCGCCGGAACCGCCCGTGGGCTCGGCCGAAGACGCCGAGGACGCGCCGCGCCGCGACATCCATATGGGCACCGTGGACCACATGCGCACGGGCCGCGACGAGGACGGCAACGTCATCATGGAAGTCCGGCCGCGCCCAAAGAAAACCGAGGAACAGCCGCAAGCCGGCCCGTTTTACATCTATCCCCAGATCGGCGTGCCCGGGCCCATGCCCATGGGCGGCCAGCCCGGCCAGGGCATGCCTGCGGGCGGCGGTCAGGGCCAGCGCCAACAGGGCATGCCGGCAGGCGTCCAGCAAGGGCAAGCCGGCCGCATGGGGCAGGCGGGCCAGACAGGGCAGGGACAGACGGGACAAGGCTGGCCGGCAGGCGCCGGACAAGGCCAGACCGGCCGCATGGGCCAGTCCGGGCCGTCCATGCCAGGCGGCGGCAGCCAGAACCAGCCCGGCCAAAGCGGACAAATCCAACCCAATACCACGCCGTAACAAAACAACCGCCAAGGGAGGTCGCCATGCATCCCGCCGCGCTATGGAAACCGTTGGCCGACGGTCGCGTCTCGTGCCGGCTGTGTTCGCATTTCTGCCGTATTGAGGACGGCCGTCGCGGGCTTTGCGGCGTACGGCAAAACTCCGGAGGCAGATTGTACACCCTGGTCTACGACCGGGTGGCGGCCGCCAATCTCGACCCCATCGAAAAAAAGCCGCTCTACCACTTCCTGCCCGGAACCACGGTCTTCTCCTTCGGCACCATGGGCTGCAACCTGTCCTGCGCCTTTTGCCAGAATGCCTCGCTCTCCCAGCCGCCCCGCCAGGGAAAACCCATTCTCGGGGAATCCCTTACGCCGGCCCGGCTTGTCCAGGCGGCCGTAGACTCCGGCGCGGCCTCCATCGCCTACACGTATTCCGAACCCACCATTTTTTTCGAACTGATGCGCGACACGGCCGTACTGGCCCATCAGGCCGGGCTGAAAAACGTGATGGTATCCAACGGCTTTTTCAGCCGCCAATGCCTGGAGGCGCTTTCCGGCCTCATCGACGCGGCCAACATCGACCTCAAGGCCATGAATGCGGCATTCTACGAGCGCATCTGCGGCGCGAAGCTCAAGCCCGTGCTCGATACGCTTGTCCGCGTCCGCAAGGCCGGCTGGTGGCTGGAGGTGACCACGCTGCTTATTCCCGGGCTCAACGACGTCGACGAGGAATTGCGGGAACTGGCGGGCTTCCTTGTCAGGGAGCTGGGGCCGGACACGCCCTGGCACATTTCCAGGTTTCATCCGGATTTCGCCATGCGCGACACGCCGCCAACGCCTCTGGACCGTCTTGAGCGGGCCTGGGCCATCGGCCGCGAAGCCGGGCTGCGCTACGTGTACGTGGGCAATGTGCCGGGCGATGCCCACAACGGCACATCGTGCCCGAGTTGCGGGAAGATTGTCCTTTCCCGGGAAGGCATGGGGCTTCGGGCGACAAATATGTCGGGCGGCGGCTGCGCCGCCTGCGGCACGCCGATCGCCGGCCGGGGTCTGCCCTAAAGCCCAACTGCCGTCTTGCCATGGAGACGAAGTTGCAGTAACCAATGCCCTCTTCTGTCGGGGCGTGGCGCAGACTGGTAGCGCGCCTGCTTTGGGAGCAGGATGCCGGGTGTTCAAATCACCTCGCCCCGACCATATATTTCAATGGCTTACGAGTAAAATCGTAGGCCATTTTTTGTTGAAAATATTTCGGGGTACAATTTGGGGTACAAAAAGTAAGTAGAACGACCGGGCAGGCGTCGTCACCGGGGAGGCGATCACTTTGGCACTAATTTGAAAGGGAGGTAAACGAATGGAAAGGCCCGTTCCGCCTGGGTTTTCTGGCGACGACGGGCACGAAGAGGATTTGGCACGGATTGGTTGAAAAGGGTAGAAAAATGCGCGGATTTTGGCACGGGAATGAATGGCTTTTGAGGGTGCAGTCGCGTTATACCAATTCCTCTAATATGATAAATTTTATTGATAATTCCGAGGGAGGAAACAGCCCCATTATTCCGGCCCAGCCCTATTTCGCTTGAGTTCGGTTCATTTTATACCATATTTGCGTCTTGTTAGTGTACAAAAACATCCTTTCGCAAACTGGCCTTTGGTTTGGAATTGTGCCAGATTGGACACCATGGTTATGCAAACAACAAAAAAGCTAAACCAGCTTGGACGGCAGCTTCCGGAAGGGCTTCTGGTCGACTCGGCTTGGCTCTCAGCCGCAGGCTATTCTTCCTCCCTGCGCGCCAAATACGTGGTTGCCGGCTGGCTGGAGCAGCCCGCGAGACGCGTCTACCGGCGACCACGCGGCCAATTGAGTTGGCAGCAGGTCGTCACCTCCCTCCAGACGCTCCTCGGGTATGCCCTCGTTGTCGGCGGCAGGACTGCACTCGAGTTACAAGGCTACACTCATTACCTTTCCGAGGGTGTCTCGGAGGTCCATCTCCACGGGCCAGTAAAGCCCCCCTCCTGGGTCGTCACGCTGCCCCTCAAGGAACAATTCATCTATCACAACAGCAAGCCTCTTTTCGGAAATGATATCGACAAGGTAGTCTTCCCGCCTCTTGTCGCAGGCGTTCCTAGCCAGGACCACACTGATCGACCGTTCCAAGAGGCTGGCCTACGTACGCTTCCCTGGGGGCAATGGAATTGGCCTTTGACGGTCGCAGCACCCGAACGGGCCATTCTCGAACTTTTCGATGAATTCCCCGACCACGAGAGCTTCCATCAGGCTGACATGCTGATGGAAGGCCTGAGCGACCTTGCCCCAAGCCGACTTCAAACCTTACTCACACGCTGCCGAAGTGTGAAAGTTAAGCGGCTGTTCTTTTTCTTCGCCGACAGGCACCAGCATGCCTGGCTCAAGCACCTTGATCGCGCAACGATCGACTTGGGATCGGGCAAACGCATGCTTGTCAAAGAGGGGAGGCTCGATCAGACCTACCAAATCACCGTGCCGAAAGACCTGGACGAGGTGCGCTGATGGCCTTCGCTGAACCCTATCGACGTCAGGTCACACTCCTGATCCGCACTCTGCCCTTTATCGCTGCGGAAGAGTGCTTTGCATTGAAGGGCGGCACGGCCATCAATCTCTTTATTCGCGATCTGCCACGGCTTTCGGTGGATATTGATCTCACTTACTTGCCCGTTAAGGATCGGGCGAATTCACTGGCAGCAATTGATGCCGCCATGCTGCGTATCTCCGGGCGGATCACAGACGCCATCCGAGGAACGCGGGTGACGCCATCCCGCTCGCGCGAGGGTGTCACTACCAGACTTGTTGTCCGAAGGGACAATACACAAATCAAAATCGAGGTAACGCCAGTCCTACGCGGCTGCGCGTTCGAACCCGAATTGCGCCCAGTCTCTCCAGGCGTTGTGGAAGAGTTCGGATTTGCCGAGATGCGGATCGTTGCCTTCGCCGATCTCTATGCCGGCAAGATTGTCGCAGCACTCGACCGCCAGCACCCGCGAGATCTGTTCGACATTCGTGACCTTCTGGCGAACGAAGGCATCGGTGAGGAGTTGCGTCGAGCCTTCCTCGTCTATCTCATCAGTCATGACCGACCGATGGCCGAGGTTCTGGAGGCCCGGCGCAAGAACATTGCTATGGAATTTGATCGAGGTTTTATTGGCATGACCCGCGAAGCCATTGGCATTGAGGACCTCTTGACCGCACGAGAAGCCATGGTGGCCGAAATCATCGGATCGATGCCCGATACCCACCGTGAGTTTCTCCTGGCGTTCGAACGTGGTGAACCCGTGTGGTCCGCCCTCGCTTTGGAGGCTGCAGCAGGGCTGCCGGCAGTGCGATGGCGCGAACACAACCTCAACACCATCGGCAGAGAGAAACGGGCGGCGCTGGTAAGACAGCTTGAGCAGGTTCTTGAGAAAGGACATCCACACCGTAGTTAAACAACAGCCATTCTGCCGGAATTTCTTTCTGCAACGAATATCCAAGAAAGAAATTCCGGCAAATTCATTCAGTTTATTTCCCGCTCCAGGTGAGTCCCCACTAAGCTAAGTCAAACTGACTTCACCAGAGTGAGAAAGGTTTTGAAAGCCTCTTGAACCGAGAGTGCCGCCGCACATAGCGCCATCTTTCGTGGCGAAGCTGGGTCATTACAATTGGCGACCTCAACTTCACATATCGACAACGCCTGACTGACCAGTCTTTGAGCTTGTTCTTCAAACTCCCGCATGTCGAAATTTGGCACACAAAAACCTCAGCGTTGGGGGCAACCCACGGCGCACACCTCTGTCGTTTTCGGCTTAAGCGGTACATCCTGAAGTCTGCGGGTGGCGGGTTCTGGCTACAGCAAAAAGGAGATCAAGTCCTCCCACAAGATTTCCACCATACGCTGGGCACCCGATATCAATACATCTTGTGGCTTGCCCGTATACGTCGCCCTCCTGCGTATATTTTGCCGTCTTGCAGCTGCCGCCTTAGCGGAAGTGCCACTGACAATCTTGGCAGACGTTATCCATTTTGCCTTGGATGTCTGCATTGTTATGGTCAAGCTCCATAAAAACCGCCCAAGTAGAAATGAAAAGATTATCTAATAACAACCTGCATTTTAAGTCGTTCCATATCTGCAAATTAATAACATCATGCGCACGAAATCTTTGCAACCTTAGCGCATGATAAGTTTGTCACATTTATCAACATAGCTTTCAATTAATACTGTCGCTCTAAGTTAATAGTTAATATTTTTGGTTTAAATTAGTTATTGAATCACTATTTATTACGCCTGCTGACGAAATGGTGCCAGCGTGACAGTAGCCATAGAGAGAATTAGGCAAAAATTCGCTAGAATTAGATAATAATGAAGTAAATCCTGCCAATAATCAGCCCCGCCATTTGCAGGAATCCGATTTGGAAAAGCGAAACTTGAGCGAATCAGGCAAATTTTGAAGAGGATCGGGCTATCCCAAATATTGAGAGTCACGTAAAAATATAATGGAGTGTTTTTCATCGGGCTCCTGAACCCACAGCGTTTAATCTCTGCTCTGAGCCCATGAGGATACCTTATAACAGCCCTGACTTTTGGCTAAATAGGTGGAGTTGCCATGTGCGATTGTAATGCCGGAGAGGGCAGGCCGGGAAGCATGACCCGGCGCCAGTTCATCAAAAGCGTCATCGCCGCTGGAGTCGTGTCGTTTACCGGCCCACTCTTCCCAGGACCGGCCGGGGCCGGGCCCAAGGCCGCGCCGGGTGGCGTGGAGCGCCTCATCACCCTACACGTCAACGGCCAGCAGCGCCGGGTGGACGTTATGCCCAATGAAACGTTGGCCCAGACACTGCGCGGCAAGCTCGGGCTCATGGGGCTCAAGATCGGTTGCGACCGGGCCGAATGTGGGGCCTGCACCGTGCTGGTCGACGACGTGCCCCAATATTCCTGTTCGATCCTCACCCACAGCGTGCGGGGCAAGAATATCCTGACCATCGAGGGTCTGGCCCGAGCCGACGGTAGCCTGCATCCCCTGCAACAGGGCGCGCTCGAGGAGCAGTCCTTCCAGTGCGGCTACTGCGCCCCCGGATTTCTCATGGCCACACTCGGGTATCTGAAGACCAATCCCGAGCCCAGCCGGCAGGAACTGGCCCACGGCATCTCAGGCAACCTCTGCCGCTGTCAGGATTACGAAAAAATCCTCACCGGCCTCATACGCGGGGCCGAGTACATGAGGAAGGGGTAAGCCATGGCGACGAACGACACTCTTTTCACCCCCAAACTGACCGGGCGTGACTACGTAACGCCGGACCAGAGCGCCAAGCTGACAGGCCAGGCACGCTACGCCGGCGATTTCCGGGCCGAGGGCATGCTCGTGTGCAGATTGCTCACGAGCCCCATGCCCCACGCCCGGGTCAAGCGCCTGGACACCCGGGCCGCCCTGGCCCTGCCCGGGGTGCGGGCCATCCTCACCGCCGACGAACTGCCGCCGCCGGCCGATCTCGTCACCGACATCGGCGAGGTCATCAAGGCCAGCCCCTTTGCCGAACGCGCGCTCACCATGGAGCCGCTCTACCAGGGCGACCCCGTCCTGGCCGTGGCGGCCGTGGACGAGGCGACGGCGGTGGCCGCCCTCGAGGCCATCGACATCGATTTTGAACCGCTGCCTTTTGTGATCGATCCGCTCGATAGCCTACGCCCGGGCGGCCCCAATGCCCGGGGCGACAGCAATGTCTGGCTGCCGCCCGGGAAATCCGGCGAACCGGCCCGCATCGGGAAGCTCAAATGGACCGAGGTCGATTTCGCGACCGCCGGCCCCAAACGGCTCCCCTGGGGCAAAACCCCCGCCGCCTGGTCCTTCGGGGACGTCGAAGCCGGGCTCAAACAGGCCGCCTTCGTGCTCGATGAAACCTTCGTCACCGCAAACGTCAGCCACCAGGCCCTCGAGCCCCGCTCGACCCTGGCCTGGTGGGAAAACGGCAAGCTCCATCTCGTCGCCGGCACCCAAAGCACCATGCAGACCGTGCCGGCCATCGCCCGCTGGATGAACATGGACGCGGCCGACATCGTCTTCATCAGCGAATACACGGGCGGCGGGTTCGGCGGTAAGGCCACGGCGTCCGTGGCCGTCGTCATCCCGGCGCTTTTGGCCAAAAAGGCCAATGCTCCGGTCATGATGCGCATCAGCCGCGAGGAGGAGCAGTATCTCGGCCGGGCCCGGCCGAGCCTACTTGGGCGCATGCGGGCGGGATTTTCCAAGGAAGGCCGCCTCACGGCCCTGGACCTGCTGATCGTCCAGGATAATGGCCCCTATGAGCAAGTCAGCGACGTGGCCAATGCCGGGCACATGGCTTCGCTCCTGTACCAGCCCCAATCCATGCGCTGGCGCGGCGTGGCGGTGCTCACCAACACCCCGACCAAGGGGCCGCAGACAGGGCCCGGCGGCGTGCAGGTCGCGGCCTTCCTGGGGCCGGTCCTGTCCAAGGCGGCCCGTCGCCTGGGACTCGATCCCCTGGCCGTGTGCCGCATCAACGCGCCCGAGGGGCAGGCGCCGGTCGGGCCGCCCAAACCGGACGGCAGCTTGAGCGCCGCCACCAGCGCCTTCGTCAAGGAGGCGCTCGACCAGGGCGCCAAGGCCTTCGACTGGCAAGCGCGCCGCAACCGCCCCGCCCCGAAGGGGGCGCTACGACGCGGCCTCGGCGTGGCCACGGGCACGTTCGTGGCCGGCACCATCGGCTTCGACGGGCTCTTCGTCATCACTCCCGAAGGCCGCCTGCGCATCCACTCCGGCGTTGGCAACCTCGGCACGGAATCGTTCTCCGACGTGCAGCGTGTACTGGCCGACGCCATGGACGTGCCCTGGGAGTCTTGCGAGATTCTCTGGGGCAATACCGGCAAGCATCTGCCCTGGAGCTGCATCTCCGGCGGTAGCCAGACCATCCACGCCATGTCCCGGGCTGCCCTGGCGGCAAGCCTCGACGCCAGGCGCAAGCTCAAGGAAATCGCGACCAGGACGCTCGGTGGCAGCCCCGAGGAGTATACGGTCGGCGGCGGACGCGTCTTTCGGGCTGCGACGGGGCAGGAGATGAGCTTCGCCGAGGCGGCCAAACAGGCCATCGCGCTCGGTGGCACGTACGACGGCCACGAATACCCTGACGACTTGCACAAGCTTACCAAGGCATCGGTTGCGGCCCTGGCCGGGCAAGGGCTTTTGGCCGTGGCCAAGGACAACTTCGGACGCCAGGGCCAGACCTATTCCTTCGTGGCGACCTTCGCCGAGGTGGAAGTGGACGTGGAAACCGGCATGTACCGGATCACGGACATCCACGTGCAGGCCGATGCCGGTAAGGTGGTTCATCCCCGGGCCTTCGCCGGCCAGGTTTTCGGCCGCTCCATGCTCGGCATCGGCCATGCCCAGAGCCAGAAATGGTTCTACGACAACCGCTACGGTCTGCCCGTGTCGAAACGCTTCTACCAGACCCGGCCGCCGACCATCCTGAGCCTCCCGGACAAATTCAGCTGGGATGCGGTAGGCCTGCCCGACCCGCAAACGCCCATCGGCGCGCGCGGCATCGGCGAGCCTCCGACCGCCGGCGCCATGGCGGCCGTGCTGTGCGCCCTGGCCGACGCCCTGGGCGACGACGCGTTCCTGCGCGCCCCGGTCATGGCCGACACGGTCCTCGCCGCCTTGGCGGACGGAGCCCGGCTTCCCGTGGACGGCCTCGCGGCCAATGTCTGAACCCCACACCGCAGGGAAAACGCGGCAGGAGCATACCATGGCGATCATACGAGACGGCATGCCGTCCTTCGACCTCTACCAGCCGGCAAACATCGAGGACGCTCTGGCCCTGGCCGGACGCCTCGGGGCGGATGCCTGGATGCTGGCCGGCGGCCTCGACAGCCTGGAACGGTTCAAGGACCGCATCAAGCGTCCGGCGGCGGTCATCGAGCTTGGCCGCATCGACGCCCTGCGGGGCGTGACGCAGTCCCCGAACGGGGACTGCATCATCGGCCCCATGACGACGCTCACCGAGGTGGCCGGCCATCCTCTACTGCGCGCACGTTTCGCCTTGCTGACCACGGCGGCCGGGGAGGTGGCCTCGCCGCAAATCCGCAATCAGGGGACCCTTGGCGGCAACGCCTCCCAAGACACGCGCTGCTGGTATTACCGCGGCGGCTTCGACTGCTACCGGGCCGGCGGCAACCTCTGCTACGCCGACACCCCGGAAGGCATGAACCGCGAGCACGCCATCTTCGGGGCCAGCCGTTGCGTGGCGGTGTCGCCCTCCGACACCGCGCCGGCTCTGGTCGCCCTGGAAGCGCGATTCGTCATCCGAAACGGCGGGGGGAGTCGGACGGTCGCGGCCGAGGATTTCTTCATCGGCCCGGCTGACGACATCACCCGGCTCAACGTGCTTGGCCCGGGCGATATCCTGACGGAAATCCGCATTCCCCAAACTTGGGCCGGAGCGACGCATTACTTCGAGAAAGTCCGCGACCGCCCGGTCTGGGATTTTCCGCTGGTCGGCATCGCGGCGGTCATGCACAAGCGCGGGGACCGCATCGAGCAGGCCCGGTTCGTGCTGAGCGCCGTGGCGGCGAAGCCCTGGCGACTGCCCAGGGTGGAGGCGGCCGTGGCCGGTAAGGCGACGCGTGACGCCGCCGCGGCAGCGGAGAAAATCGCCTCGGCAGGGGCGGCCCCCCTCACCCACAACGCCTACAAGGTGACGCTGACCCGCAATCTGGTCAAACGCGCCATTCGCGGCAAGGAGGCGGCATGAATCTCGTCACCTGGGGCGCGTCCCCTTGGGGGCAGCCCATCATCCTGCACGCGGCCTGGCAGCTCTTGTGGTACTCCCTTGCCGCGGGCGTCGTCTTCGTCCTGGGCCACGCCATTTGGGCGAGGCTGCGTCCCCATGCCCCGGAACCGGCCGTTTCCCCCGAGGACGTCTCAAAATATCCGGCGCGCATTGCGCGACACTCGCTGCCGGCGCGGCTTTTCCACTGGGTGATGGCCGCGTGCATGCTGACGCTTCTGGCCACGGCCTTCCTGCCCAAGGCGGGCTTGCGCTTCGATTGGCTGGGACTCCACGTCCTGGCCGGTAGTATCCTCGTCGCGGCCATCGTTTTCCACATCGCCCATGCCCTGTGCTGCATGGACTTCCGGGCCATCTGGCCTGCACCGGCCGACCTGGCCGAACTGCGCAACCTGTCGGGGGCGGGCGCCTCGGTGCGGCCGGGCAAATACCCGCTCGGCAACAAACTCTATCACTTGGCCCTCGTAGTCCTGGGGCTGACCATGGCCGCAACCGGCGCGTGCATGCTGACCCGGGTGCGCACGGACCTCATGCCCCGCGATCCCTACCGCCTGTTTACCGACGGCAGTTGGGGCGTGGTCTACGCCCTGCACGGATTGGCCGGGCTTACGCTCGTCGCCCTGGTCATCATCCATGTCTACTTCGCGGTGCGGCCCGAAAAGCGCGCTATAACCAAAGCCATGCTTACCGGCTCCGTGGACCGCGACTTCTACCTTTCGCATCACAATCCCGCGCGCTGGCGCGTCGAGACCCGGGCCGCAAAATAAGGCCCGACGGAGACAGAACCCATGACGAAGTTTGCCGATATCGCCGCCCGCTGCGATGCCATTGAGGAATGCTACGAGTTCATGCTGGCCTATGCGGCCCAGGGCGTTGCCGATGACCGGGAAAGCCGCGCCGGCTCGCAGTTGCGCGAACTGCTCTCCCGGGCAGTCGCGGCCGCAGCCGGGCTGCCGGAAGCCTATGCCACAACGGTTGTGGCCCTAGGGCGTGTCCTCAATTAAGCCAAATGACGGTGGCGGCGAGATGGATAGCTGCGAGAAAATTTCGAGCCGTTTTGTCATAGCGCGTCGCTATGGCACGGTACTGTTTGAGACGGCAGAAAA
>Ga0209639_1002896_pt1 | contig 12362 bp, 11 predicted proteins | sample EPASupsiteHSE605_FD_187268 | JGI IMG/M metagenome (GOLD analysis project Ga0209639, IMG submission 187268) | Bioremediated contaminated groundwater from EPA Superfund site, New Mexico - Sample HSE6-05 (SPAdes) (version 2) | ecosystem: Environmental > Aquatic > Deep subsurface > Groundwater >...
TTTTACAGGCAATGAAACCATCAAACTCATCGGTGGAATTGATGGTATAATATGTGGTTCGCTTGCTCTTTACATTGCGCTGGCAACCGTGATTAACACAACTCGCGGAAAAGAAATTCTCCCGATTCGTTAAGCACTGTAAAAAAATTAAAAAGAAGAGTTGTCTGAATTTTACCGGACGACTCTTTTTTTCGTCTTTAAAATCACCACATCATTCTGATATAGTTACACCAACCCGTTTTATTTCTGAAATTATTGAAATACTGTTTGCTTTTCTATTTTTTCCCATCCTATTAATTCTTTACTTATTTGACATAATATTCAATTGAATACACTAATATATTATATGCTTTTATGCAATAAAACACAACCCTACTCACTGAATCATGTCAAGACAACAATTAAAACAGCAGGTAACAAAGAAGTGCTTATTCCGGAAATTTGCGGTTAATCATCCAATCTATTAACTTGCGTGATCCTAACCAAAAGAGCAGAATAATAAACATTCCATAATAACTCTGAATATGTAAGATCTGCTTCAAAATTCCCATCACTCCAAGTATTATTGCAACAGTTAAAACCAACACTGCATAAATCATCTGTCCATACATCCAGGCTTCCTCGCTACGTAATGTACTATTCATTCTGATTCCAAAAGTTTTGCTTCCAAATTTTGGAGGAAATAAAATCATAATTATCCCAAAAAAGAGTAACGCAATCGCTATTATCGAAAATGAATTTATCATACACTTACTTTTTGATTAAATAAATAACGCTTTTGCAAAGCTAAAATAAAATGATTTACGATTGTAGTTGCAAAATTTCAGATTCAACAAATTTTACTGACTTGATCATATATTTTATAGTTTTACAATTCATTTCTACATCTTCACACAAGCATCTTAAATAATATGATAATGAGACTTCTTGTTATAGTTATAGCCATATCAATCGTAATAACCTCATGTTCGAATAACAAGGTAATAAATCAAGACAGCATTTGGATAAGCTCATATTTTAAGTTCTCTGACAATATTGCTTCACCGGATTTTTTATCATCCTTAATTGAAATTAAACAAAAAGAACTTAAATACATTTGTCTGGATTTTGAGAATACAAAAAAAATCACCCCCCTGAAATACTATATTCAAAATAATACGTTCTTTTTTTACAACGATCTCGAATGCGACTCTTTATTAATACTATATGCCTCTTCAGATAGCATTATATTTGCAAGGCATGACAGAGAAAGTGAATTAGTATTTAAAAGAATCAACCTCTCTGAATCTCCTAAAAAAATACCTCTTATAGGAAATGCATTCACAATAAACGCAACTGGCTATCAAGATACTATTGAATTCATCAACGATTCTCTATGTCTTTTAGAATCAATGCCAGTATCAAATTCTAAGCTTCTCTACTGGAAAACATTCACATACAAGAAGCTTTCATTTCTTCTAATTGATAGTTATTTATTTCCTCCAATGCTTATACACTCCATTCAGAATAAAACTATAAATACTAACATATACTATACTTCAGTTCAGAAAGTTCAATTTCGGAAACTCTCTTCTCAATTTAAATACTCTTTGCTTAATGGAAAATGGAGAGCAACTACAGATTCGTTCCTTCCACCACCTCCAGAATTGAATTACATACCCGTTTCCATTGAATTCAGAGACACCATTCTTTCAATACAGTACAACAACAGGACATTGCAATACAATTGGTTTGCAAGCAAATATTTGCCTTATATATTTTTTATTTCTCCCTTAGATAATTATACTAATGTTTGGAAAATCAAAACATTAAACAACAATCTACTAATCATTGAAAAGACTAATTCTGATTTCAGAGACAACCTCAATCAGACATTTAGATTCACAAGATAACAATACAAGTAATTAATTATAAGGTGATTTATATGTCCAGATGCTACCTTTCACTTCTAGTAATCCTATTTTCACACTATTCAAATATCAAAAACGCAAAAACTTAATAAACATGAAGTAATTAATGCTTTAATCGATACTTTGTATTCTATTGATCAATGACATTTAATCATTCGGACAAACAAAAATTTATACCATTATAACAATCTAAACACAAACGATTCAGGCAGTTTAGAAATTATTCAAAACCTAAATATTTTACATCTTCCATTTCTTATTCAATTCTGATTATTCATCTATTTTGAACTTTCGTAGCTAAAAAAAAATTCTATCTTTGAAAAAAAAACGACCACATGAAACGGATTCACTTTATTGCCATTGGTGGTAGTGCCATGCACAATCTTGCAATTGCCTTACATTTAAAAGGATACAATGTCACCGGTTCTGATGATGAGATTTTTGAACCTTCCAAAAGCCGTTTACAGAAATATAACCTCCTGCCCGATACTATTGGTTGGAATCCGGATAAAATCACCACTAATCACGATGCTGTAATTCTTGGAATGCACGCCCGTCAGGATAATCCTGAGCTAATCCGTGCACAGGAACTTGATATTAAAATCTACTCCTATCCCGAATATCTCTACGAACAATCGAAAGACAAGCTTCGTGTTGTAATTGGAGGAAGTCACGGGAAAACGACTATTACAGCCATGATTATCCACGTATTAAATAAGCTGAACATTCCAACCGATTACATGGTGGGAGCTCAGCTTCAGGGCTTCGATGTGATGGTAAAACTAAGCGAAAAGGCCCATATTATGATCCTCGAAGGCGACGAATATCTCACTTCACCTATCGACCGCCGTCCAAAATTTCATCTTTACAAACCCAATATCGGACTTATTAACGGAATTGCCTGGGATCACATTAATGTATTCCCCACATTTGATAATTATGTGGAGCAATTCCGCATTTTTGCTAACATGATTGCGGATGGTGGTGTTTTACTTTACAACAATACCGACGAAATTGCCCATGAAGTAGCGTTGAACACTCAACGAAAAATAAAAGTAGAAGGATATGGTATTCCTCCCTATGAAATAAATAACGAAATGACATTTATTATTCATAATGGTATTAAATACCCCTTGCATATTTTCGGGAAGCATAATCTTACCAATCTTTATGGAGCATGGAAAGTTTGTCGGGAACTTAATATTACAGATGAAGATTTTCTGAACGCCATCAGTACTTTTACGGGTGCTTCCAAACGGCTTGAACTGGTTGACAAAAGTGACACCACAGCTATTTATAAAGATTTTGCGCATTCTCCATCAAAGCTAAAAGCTACCATTACAGCCGTAAAAGAACAATATCCCAATCGTATTTTAACCGCCTGTCTCGAATTACACACTTTCAGCAGTCTCAATAAGAAGTTTTTATCAGAATATAAAGATTGTATGAACCTGGCGGATGAAGCCTGTGTTTATTTTAATCCGGCTACAATTGAGCACAAAAAACTGGAAGCTATCACCATCGCTGAAGTTAAACAAGCTTTCGGACGCGATGATTTAACTGTGTTCAACAGCTCCCCTGAGCTTGTGAGTAAGCTGCATGCAACCGACTGGGGTAACCACAACCTTTTACTGATGAGTTCCGGAAATTTTGATGGCATTATCTTTGATCAACTGGCGAAGGAAATACTCAAAAAATAGCTAATTACAAAAAGAGCCTGTTCCAATACTGAAACAGGCTCTTTTTGTCTGCTTATTTGCTTTTGATTACAAACACGGTTCTGCGATTTTTAGCCTTACCCTCTTCTGATTGATTGCTTGCTACCGGTTTAGTTTCACCATATCCTTTATAGCTCAACCGTAAAGGAGATATGTTTCGGATAACCATATATTCATAAACTGCTTTTGCACGATTATCAGACAAAATCAAATTGGCTTTATCATCACCCACATCATCTGTATGGCCCTGAATTTCAACTTTCACACGAGGATTTTCTTTTAAAAAATCAATAAAGCCATCAATAATATTTTTTGATTCCTGAGTAAGGTCATATGAATTGGTCGCAAAGTTAATATCCTTCAACTGATATGATTCACCCACTTCTATTTTCTTTATTTCGGTATTATGAGTTACTGCACCGCTCAAATGGGGATCATTTGTTGAAAAGTATTTTGATTCAAATGCATAATCTTCTTTCTTAATGGTCATCAAATAGTCGTTTCTGAAAGGTACTACAGCCACATATTTTCCAGTTGTACTATCCACCGGAATATTCGTAATCTGTTTGGTTTTCATGTTTTTCAATTCAATTCGGGCAGGAATAGGTTGATCCGTTTTCCCATCTTTTAACTCACCTTTAATAAAGAGTACCTTTTCAGGACGAGCATCTTCGTACAGATCGAAAGTATATAAATCCCAACCTCCTTTCCCCTTCAACTTGTTAGATGTAAAATAGCCTTGTTTACCATCCGTACTCACAAAAAATCCGGTCTCATCATCAGGTGTATTAATTGGATAACCAATATTTTTGGGTTGCTTCCATTCTTTTTCTTTTCCAAGTTTCATGTAAAAGATATCATAGCCACCTAACCCCATCCAGCCATCAGATCCAAAATATAGTGTTTGACTATCACTATGTAAAAACGGAGTCTTTTCATTTCCGGGCGAATTAATGTTTGGCCCTGCATTTTCAGGTACAGACCATTCTCCATTATCCTGCTTATGAGTAATCCAGATATCATAACCACCATATCCACCTTTACGGTCGCTTACAAAATAGATTGTTTTTCCATCAGCCGAAACGGTAGGTTGTGATTCCCAATTATTGGGAGTATTTACATTTCTTCCAAGGTTTTTGATCGATTGCCAAACTCCGTTCTTATTCTCAGAACTACAAATATCACAGTTATAATAATTTCCGCCATCAGTATATTTACATACAGTATAGTAAATAAACCGATTATCAATAGTTAGTGTGGCTCCACCTTCATTATCCTGAACATTGAAAGGTGCTGGCATAGGATCGCCTTCATCAAAAGATCCGTCAAACTGCTTCTGACTCACAATAAACTTTTCTTTAAACTTCACATCTGCTTGCTGAAAAGCAGTACGTTGTTGTTCCAATTTTGTTTTACGGGTAAACAATGCCAACTCATTATCAGGAGAAATAATGGGCAAATACTCATCCAAAGAAGTAGAAATTCCTTCAACAACTTTTGGTTCAAATGGAACAGGATTGGCGTAGATATCAGTATAGAATTGTGAAAATTTAAGCAATTGATTCGCATACTCATACTCCTTGTCCGATTTAATTTTATCAACATCCTTCAAAAAGACCTTGATCATTTTAGCGCAACTGTCATATTTGTTTTCTCCATAAAAAATATCGGCCAAATAGTAATATGCATATGGTTCGTATTCGGCACAAGAACGGATCGTTTCGAGCAGATAAAACTTTGCTGCTTTAATATTTTTCTTTTCTTTTTTAAGATTAATGAGAGCCAGCATATAATTGGCATCTGCATACAAAGGATCTTCCTCTACCGCAATCTTCAGATATTGGTAAGCACTGGTATAGTTTCCTGCTTTATAAGCATCTGATGCCTTTTCGAACTGTTTGACAGCTTTTTTATTATCAGGAGGAGGACATGGTGATTCCGTATCCTGTGCATAAATATTTATAGCAAATATAATCAGGGATAAAGTATAGAGAGCTTTCATTTTCATACCTAAAATGATTTCATGCAAATTTAGAACAAAACACATTCCAAACATTTAAAAACCTGAGTAAAAACAATGCTTTCAAAAAAATATTTTGAGAGGTTTTGTATTTCCAAAAAATATACTACTTTTGCACCACTAAACCCTGCCCAGATGGTGAAATTGGTAGACACGCTACTTTGAGGGGGTAGTGCTCGCTAGGGCATGCAAGTTCGAGTCTTGTTCTGGGCACATTTTCATGAAACTAATTTGACCTGCCCGGATGGCGGAATTGGTAGACGCGCTAGTTTCAGGGACTAGTGTTCGCAAGGACGTGCAGGTTCGAGTCCTGTTCCGGGCACAAAAGCAAAAAAGCTGTAATTATGAGAATTACAGCTTTTTTGCTTTTATAGATTTATCCAATTAATAATCAACCTTGTCCTCTTTTATTTTCCAACAATCAAAAACACTTTGAGCCAAATCTGTTGGCTGATGAATAAAAGGAATCGACCTTTTTTCATGCGGAAGTTCTATTTCCTTGTAAATAAATGAATCATCAAAACCCACATCCGCAGCATCATGCTGATTTGATGCATAATACACAGCTTCAGGTCTTGCCCAGTAAATCGCACCTAAACACATTGGACAGGGCTCACAACTCGTAAATACGATACAATCATCCAATTGAAATGATCCCAAATTCTTACAAGCATCACGAATTGCATTTACTTCAGCATGGGCTGTAGGATCATTAGTTGAAGTTACGCTATTTGAGCCTTTTCCTACTACTACTCCATCTTTTACAATTACAGCGCCAAAAGGACCTCCTTTTCCGGTTTGTAAATTATCCATAGCCAATTCAACAGCCATTTGCATAAACCGGAGTTTGTCATCGTGATTCATAATCGTTACTTATAGATTCATACAAAGATAAACGATTTCACTATATTTGCTGTAAAATACAACTCTATGAATGAAAAAAATATTCACCGTAAACAAATAATCGAAAAGCTTTTTACTCATCAACAAGCGATGATTGATAATCTTAAAGCGGCCATGGAAGAGTCACAGCAAGCAGCTAATGATTATGGTTCGCCAAAAGATCGATATGATTCTTTCCGGACACAATTACTTCGCAAAAGAGATATGTTTGCTCAACAACTTCAATTAGCGTTAGATGATAATGCTATTTTGAAGCGTATTCCTATAGAAAAGGTGTTTGAAAAGGTTGAATTTGGAGCAATCGTTATAACTAAAAGTCAAAAATTGGTAATTTCCGCAAGTCTTGGAAAAATAGATGTTGATGGGGAGATCTTTTACGCAATTTCAGTGAAAGTTCCGTTCTTTGCAGTCATTAATGGATTGAAAAAAGGAGATAGTTTTACCTTTAATAATCAATCGAATACTATCATTGACATTTATTAATTTACGTATGAAAATAACGATTGATCCTCATTCTGGATGCTGTTTTGGTGTTGTTTCAGCTATTAAAACTGTTGAAACTGAACTGGAAAAACAAAAAACTCTTTATTGCCTCGGCGAAATTGTTCATAACGAAATGGAAATTAACCGGTTAATTAAAAAAGGATTAATTATTATTGAACATGAAGAGTATTTCAAATTAAAAAATGTACGGGTTTTAATTCGTGCTCATGGAGAACCTCCATCAACGTATGAATATGCTCAAAAAAACAATATTGAACTAATTGATGCCACCTGCCCTATTGTTTTAAAGCTTCAGCAAAAAATAAAATCTGGTTATAACGAAATGAAGCTTATTAACGGTCAAATTGTTATTTATGGCAAAAAAGGACATGCTGAAGTTGTCGGGTTAGCTGGTCAAACAAATAATGAAGCAATAATCATCTCAAAAGAAGAAGATCTCAATCAAATCAATTATCAAAAGCCAGTGAGATTATACGCTCAAACGACCCAAAATAAAGAGAGTTATCAAAAACTCAAGCAAATCATTGAAGACAAATTAGATAAACAAAACTCTCAGCCTGATTTCAAAGCGTATCAAACAATTTGCGGACAAGTTTCAAACCGAACTTCCCAACTCGTTGATTTTGCAAAAAAACACGATGTTATTATTTTTGTTAGTGGAAAAAACAGTTCTAACGGACTATACTTATTCAATTTATGTAAGTCAAGTAATGAGCGTTCTTATTTCATATCTACTCCTGAAGAGTTAAACATAGAGATGTGTGCAAATGCAGAAAGTATTGGTATTTGTGGTGCTACCTCTACCCCACTATGGTTAATGGAGTTAGTTGCTAAAAAACTAAGACAGTATTAGCGATTTATAAACAATTTTCCTGACTTAATAATATTCCCTGCTTTTATCGAATAAAGATAAATTCCGGCAGGAATATCTTTACTATCAAACCTTAGCAAATACACGTCTGGTATTTGAAATTTATTCTGAAGTAATGAAACTGTCCTTCCAGTATAATCAGATATAACTACACTTACATCAGTTGCTACAGATAATGAATAGGCTATTTCAACACAGTCTGATGCTGGATTTGGAAAGACTTTCACTTCTGAAATAAGTATTTCTCCCGAATCATCAACATCTGCGGCTTGCCCCCAAATAGGACTACCTGCATTTATCCAGGCAGTATAGATAAGTTCTGCTAATGAATGAGATGCATTTTTAAACAACTGAATGGTAAGGTTCTTTGTTTTTAACCAAAGCGCATTCGAATACGTAGAAGATGTTGTGCTCCCTCCGGCCTGCTGTTTTGCATAATTATCAGCCTGAAGAATGGAATCCTTGTATTTGTAGTTTGAATAAAGATAGTTAAAAATATAATTATTCACATTTGGAATATACTTTAAACTATCACCATTGTAATTAATCTGAGAGATAAAATTACCAATCATTGTTGACTCATACCGTGAATGGATGCCCGTATTACCAGTACTTTGACCGTTATAATTTCCCGTGATATGAAGTGGCATATGTCCATCTGCCACATAGTGTCCTAAATCCGCAGCAACTAAAACGGCTTTTTCCCAATCCCCTCTTTGGAAACAGTTCCGAAGAGTATCATAAGCTGTTTCTGTTGCCCATGGCAATATCCCATTATCCATAACAAAATTATAAGTGTGTTTTACCACAACAGAATCAAAGGTTTGAGGAATTCTTCCTTGCGAAGTAAATTCATTGTAAAGATCAATATCTATATAATGTTTTGGCGATTCAGTTGGGTCTGTATCCTTTCTATCGTCAGCATCAGGTGCATGAGATTGTAAATCGGAAGCCCATTGCTGAAACTGAGGAATCTGGTATGAAAATGAATAAGTAGTATTGTAATTTATTTTTCGATGGCCCGTAGCACCCCAACTGGCAAGCAATATTATTAAGGCTCCCAAAGAGAGTAACCCCAAATATGGTTGCTTAAATTTTCTCATTTTCATATAATTTAAATAGTACCTGCAAAATTAATTATTTCAATTCCGAATTACTTTAATAACATGTTAAACTCCAAAGAGTTCAGAGAGCAAATTATTCTTCTTCAATTTGATTCTTTTGATCATTAAATGAATCTATTTCCCATGGATTGAAACTATTTTCTGGCAAATAGTTTGGATACCTTGCCATATGAATCTGGCGAACATCATCAAACATTTTTTGTTTTAGCTGATCTACCTGAAGTTTTTTCTTTGCTGAAATAAAAATAGCAGGAGCATTCTCTTTAGCCATCCAGGAATCTTTCAATTCATCCAAAGAGTAGTTTTCTCGGGTTTTAGGAGTAAGATCATCATCCTCTTTCACGACAAACGAATATGCATCAATCTTATTAAATACTATAATTACAGGTTTGTCTGAAGCACCAATTTCTGAAAGAGTTTGTTTAACAACGTCAATTTGCTGTTCAAATTCAGGATGAGAAATATCAACTACATGTAATAACAAATCAGACTCACGTACCTCATCAAGGGTTGATTTAAATGACTCGACAAGCCCATGAGGAAGTTTTCGGATAAATCCGACTGTATCAGATAGTAAAAATGGTAAATTATCAAAAACGACCTTCCGTACAGTAGTATCGAGTGTGGCAAAGAGTTTATTTTCAGCAAACACATCGGATTTACTCAAAAGATTCATCAATGTTGATTTTCCTACATTTGTATAACCGACCAATGCAACACGTACCAAATCTTTACGATTTTTACGTTGTACTTCTTGCTGACGATCAATTTCAATAAGTTTTTGTTTTAATAATGAAATTCTATCACGAATAATCCGGCGGTCTGTTTCAATTTCCTTTTCACCAGGACCTCTCATCCCTACACCGCCACGCTGCTTACTTAAATGCGTCCACATTCGAGTCAACCTAGGCAAAAGATATTGATATTGAGCCAATTCAACCTGTGTTTTAGAGTGTGATGTCCGAGCTCTCCGGGCAAAAATATCAAGTATCAAATTGGTTCTATCCAATATTTTACATTCAAGAACTTGCTCAATATTTCGAATTTGTGAAGGAGAAAGTTCATCGTCAAAAACGACGATACTAACACCTTCTGCCTTAACATACTGCATAATTTCATCTAATTTGCCTGTTCCAACATATGTCCTGGTATCAGGCTTATATAATCGTTGTATAAAACGTTTTACAGGAGTTGCACCCGCAGTATCAATTAAAAATTCCAGTTCATCAAGATATTCTTCCACTCTTTGTGGTTCAATATTATCTGAAGCTACTGCAACCAAAACAGCTGTTTCCTGAATTGGAGCGGTATCATATAGCTTTTTCTTCATAAAATTAATGTCTGTGTGATGAATGATTATGCTCCAGCCTCACCAGTTGATACAAAGCAACAGAAAACAAAAGAAAATATATTGAAATCAATTCAAAATCAAAGCTTTTAGCGGATAATATCCATACTATTTCGAGGAGCGAACTTATAAATACAATCAAGAAACCAAAAACCTTAAATTTTCTTGTTTTTAAAGTAAATATTAGCAAGCCAAATCCGCCAAATACCAGACTCAGTGCAGCTTTCAACCCAACTTCCCAAATCACAAATACTTGAAAATGAATAAGCTTAAAAATATCCCAATACAAATGAGCTATGTAGAAAAGTAATGCAATCTTTAGCACATACTGTGTGTATTCATCTTTTGTTCTACTTTTATCTTTCATCGTTAGAACGATTTAAATCCAATTATCTCACGCACATCTCGAATAGTTTTACGTGCGCTTTCACGAGCTTTTTCAGCACCCATATTAATTACTTTTCGAAGGTAATCATTGTCCGCTTCAAGTTCAGCTATTTTTGTACGAAAAGGCTCTGTAAATACAATCATATCTTCAGCCAGTTGTTTTTTCAAATCACCATAACGAATTGTACATATATTGTACTGCTCTTCAAAAAACTCAACAGTTTCTGGTTTCGAAACAACTTTTAACAAGGTGAAAATATTTTCAATAGCGTCAGACTTAGTTTGGTTTGGTTCTGTTGGACCTAAATCTGTTTTTGCTTTCATCACCTTTTTCCGGATAACTTCAGGAGAATCTCCAAGAAAAATAGCATTTCCCTCACCTTCTGATTTTCCCATTTTTCCACTACCATCCAGTCCGGGAATTTTAATCAATTCATGACCAAAATTGTATGCCTGAGGCTCCGGAAAGTAATCCACATTATACATTCTGTTAAAACGATTTGCAAAAGTTCTGGTCATTTCAAGATGTTGTTCCTGATCTTTCCCAACCGGAACTTTTGTAGCATGGTGAAGAATTATATCGGCGGCCATCAACGTAGGATAAGTTAACAATCCGGCATTGATGTTATTCGGTTGCTTACGTGCTTTATCTTTAAATGATGTTACCCGGGAAAGTTCTCCCATATAAGCATTCATATTCAGGAAAAGATAAAGTTCAACTGTTTCCGGGATATCGCTTTGTACATAAAGAGTGGCCTTTTCAGGATCCAGACCTGCCGCCAGATAATTAACAATTACGCGACGTACATTTCCATGTAAATCTAATGGAGTAGGATGTGTTGTTAAAGAATGATAATCAGCAATAAAAAAATAGCAATTCTGTTCATTCTGCATTTTTACAAAATTGCGTAATGCTCCAAAATAATTTCCCAAGTGCAATTCACCGGTTGGTCTGATGCCACTTACAACTGTCTCCATAGCTTATTTTAAATCTTTTCTATCATCAATTTATTATCGAGCTACAAAGGTACGTATTACCTTCATTAACGACTCAATTTGCAAAGGTTTTGTTTGAAATCCATTCATACCGGCCTCATAACTCTTCTGCTCAAATTCATCCAATGCATGAGCCGTCAAAGCTATCACCGGGATATTCCGCTTCTTTTCATCTGATAGTCCTCGAATGGCTTTTGTTGCCTCATATCCATCCATTACCGGCATTTCTATATCCATCAATACCAAATCATATGTCCCTCTTTCCAACATCTCTAATGCTACTTCCCCGTTTTCTGCAATATCTACTTTTACCCCCTGTAGCATTAAATACTTTTTCAAAACCATCGCATTTACTAATTTATCTTCCGCATACAAAATCCGGATAGACGAACTCGTCAGATCTTCCAGTTCTAATAAATCTTTCTTTTGCAATGATTCCTGAACTCTTTCAAACGTTAATTCGATAATAAAGCGACTCCCGGATCCGGGTCTGCTGTCTACACGTATTTCCCCCTTCTGTCCTTCCACTATTTGTTTACAGATCGAAAGACCCAGACCCATCCCTTTTCTTGTTGAATTCA
>Ga0209639_1002898_pt1 | contig 12350 bp, 9 predicted proteins | sample EPASupsiteHSE605_FD_187268 | JGI IMG/M metagenome (GOLD analysis project Ga0209639, IMG submission 187268) | Bioremediated contaminated groundwater from EPA Superfund site, New Mexico - Sample HSE6-05 (SPAdes) (version 2) | ecosystem: Environmental > Aquatic > Deep subsurface > Groundwater >...
TTAAAGAGGGGCAACTTTTAAAATTTATATTTCTGAAACGAAAACCACCTAGTTTGAAAATTAAAAAAATGTGATCAAATGCTTTTAACTACAGATTACACAATCATTTTATTACATTATACAAAAAAATTGACATTCGAAAACTGCCCTATGCTTCCCTGAGCGTTTATAAAATCCAAATTATCCACCTATTATTCCCTCTCTAACTTACAATAATCTGATTTTTTATATTGCTTTTCTAATTCATTTATTATTTCTACAGGGTTTGTTAAAGGCATATCTTTGTCATATAGTTCATACCCTAAAAGTTCGGATTTTTTCAGTTTATTCACTATTGGCAATTTTGTTCTATTGGTTGTTTCAATATGCTTGCCTTTATCATCTACAATAATAATCTTTGGCAGAAAAACTCCTTTTCTCCCAATAAATCGATCCATAATTGCCATTGCCTCTTTATATTCTTCCGACCTGGCTCTACCAAGTGATTCGTATTTTAATATTTTCTTACCATCCCATGTTGTCACCATGGCAAAACTCTCCGATGTTTTTTCATCAATGATTGTTTCATCATTTAACGTATCGTGCCCTGAAGGCATAAGAAGGACTTTCCCTCCCCCCCCTTCAATATTGACAGCATATCTTGGCATGGTAATCCCTGAAATCCACCCCTGGAGATGTTTCATATAAATCTTCCCTACCTGAACAGGTACAATAAAATGGACAATCCCTTTTTCTTTATGGCATTGCAGTAAGTAATATGGATGAACACCAATCCAGAACATTCTTCTGAAAGTCTCTGCCAATGTCTTATAATAATCATTAACATGGTTTAATAATACCGTCTGGTTTCTTACAGTAAAGCCATAATTACGAATTTTTTTTACGGCTTTAGCCATATCTTCTGTTACTTCCTGATAATGATTTATATGAGTCATAAAATAGACATATTTTTCCGGACCTGTAACATACTTATTTACAGAAGTATTGATTAAATTAAGCAACTCATCTGTAATACCCATAGGCATTACTACAGGGACTCTTGTTGCAATTCGGATAACACGAAGATGAGGTATCCGACTCAATTCCTCCAGAACATATTGTAATCGTTTTTTGCTTATCATCAGGGCATCGCCTCCCGTAACAAGTACTTCATTTATATTCTTGTTATATCCGATGTAGAATAATCCCTTACAAATTTCTGAAGTACTAATGGAGACTGTTCCATCTAACGATTTTGTTCTTTGGCAATGAACGCAATAGGATGCACAGCTTGTGTTTTCCGCAACAAAAAGAGCAACTCTGTTTGGATACCGTTGATAAACCGCACCATAGCTCCTGGAATTTTCACACATAGCACCTTCTGCTCCGGTATCGGGAAATAGCAAATTTGCCGGGGTAGGAACACTCTGCCAAAAAATGGGATCAAGTCTTTTTTGCGACTTTTCACCAGTTAACATTTGGGGATGAAATGGATCTGCATGCATAAGAGATGCATAATAAGGAGTAATCCGTAAAGACTCTTTCCCCTGACTTTTCAAAGCTTTTAAGGTTCTTTCTATTTCACTTTCCTGAAATGGATTTAATTTTATAACCTTTTTAAGTTGATCGATACTACGAATTGAGTTTTTAATCTGCCAGTTTGCATCGTTCCATTGTTCTTTTGTTACATCTTTCCACAATTCAATTGCATTAAATTCTCGAGGTTCATAAAAAATCTTTTCTTTTTCCGTCATGGCTATAATCTCTATAATTTCTTAATCTGGTGAATTCTGTTCAACAGAAATATTCTCTCTTTTTTTCAACATCAGCCCTATCATCATGATCAATGCTGTAAGAATAACAACTTGAATGATTAAAGATTTATTCACAAGCAAAATTTGCTGTGTCGGTTCAATCGAAAAAAATAACAATATTGTAATAAGACCTCGGGGAGCAATGAACAATAAGGGTTTCAAGAGTAACTTAGAGAGCTTGAGTTGAAGGGTTCGTAAAGCGAAAATAATGATTACAATACCTAATGCCCAAAAAATAGTAGATGTATTCAAAATCTCCGAGGTTTCTATTAGATAACCAAATACAAGAAAAAATATTGTTCTTACCAGAAAAGTAGCCTCTACAATTAGTTCTTTGAATTTTACAACTTCATTAATCAAAACCTCTATATGAAATCTTTCTGCCTGTTTAAATATCTGAATTTTATCAAGATTTCCCAAAAATAACCCAAATAACAAAATAAATATCAAAGCAGGTAAATGAGATATTTTAGAAATTGAATAAATTAAAATAACCAGCATGATAATTGGAATAAACTTGATATGGTGCTGAATTTTACTTAGCAGGTAGGATAATCCGAAAGTTGCAAGTAAAGAAATAACCAACATAACAATAATCTGTAAGCCAAAATTGAAAAAAGAATTAAGATTGAATACCTCATTTATAGTAACATACGTAAAAAATAATACTCCTAAAATATCCGAAAAGCTACTTTCATAAATAACAAATTCTTTTTTCCAGGATATTAAATTTCTAGTACTGGGAATAGCTATCGCACTACTAATGATACAAAAAGGAATTGCGTTAATCAAACTCTTTTTTAACGAATATTCTCCAAACAGTAAAAATAACAATGAAATTAAAAAGGCAGTAAAAAGCATCGAAAGCAATGCTCCAAAAAATGATTTATTTATCAGTTTAATCTTCGACTTATTAAAATTTAATTCCAGAGAGCCTTCAAGGACAATAAGAATAAGCCCTACGGTTCCCAATACCGGTAACAACAAAGACAAATCAGGTAGTTGAATATCTGATATATCGGCTATCTGTCTTACTCCCCAGCCCAGCAGCAATAGGAGTATTACTGAAGGAATATTGGTTCTTGACGAAGTAAGATCAAACACATAGGCTATCAATAATAAAGTGCAAAATATTATTATTATTGTTGTTGTCATGGTGTTATATATTTATACGTTTTTAGTTTCATCGTTAACGCCTGCTTTCCGAAACACAAATATAGATATAGCATTTCTTACTTATTATGTAAAATTTAAAGCGTCTTCGTCTGGCCTCCGGAAAAATAAACAATCAAAAACAGTGCAATGTTGGAGAAGGAACTTACAATGCACGTTAAATATCTATAAAAATTGAAAGAGGCTGTCTTTAAAGAACAGCCTCTTTCAATTTATGCTTTTTTATTTGTCGACTCATCAACTTTATTTATCGACTCTTCAATTGCCAGAATCTCGGTTTCAATCTCGTCTTCATAATAAATATCGAATACCGGTTCTTTAAACTTTTTCGTCGTACTCCACTTATCCAGCGTAAGCAACAAGCTGGGTAATACAAACAAATTACAGAACATCGCCGTCAGCATCGTAAACGAAATCAAAAAGCCCATTGCCTGTGTTCCGCCAAAAGTTGAAAGGGTAAACATCGAAAAGCCCAGTACCAGAATCGTGGATGAATACAAAATACTGTATCCGGTTTCGCCTAGCGCAAACACTACCGATTCGCGGATGTTTCCGTTGTTCAGCTTCAGTTCCAGACGGTAACGCGACAAAAACTGTATGGTATTATCCACCGTAATTCCCAGTGCAATACTGAAAATAAGGATCGTAGATGGTTTTAGCGGAATTCCCAGATAGCCCATCATTGCCGCCGTTACCAATTGCGGAATCAAATTTGGAATCATCGAGAGCATAATCATGCGTATCGAAGCAAACAGAAATGCCATGAGCAAGGCAATGATGATAATTGCGAAAATCAAACTCTCAATCAGGTTTGTAATCAGGTAATTGGTTCCTTTCAGAAATACAACGCTTGTACCGGTTATATCCACTTTATATTTTGAAGGATTGAAGATGGAATCAATCTTTGGTTTCAACTCATTTTGTATCCGTTCAATATCCTTTGAACCAATGTTTGCCATTTGCACCGAAATACGGGTTTTCCGAAGATTTGTATCCACAAAAGAGTTAAGCAACGTTCGTTTTTTACTTTTCATCTCCGGAAGATACGAAGCCATAAACGCCATTTCGTTGTTGTCGGGCAGCGCATAATATTCCGGATTCCCATTATAGAAGGCCTGTTTCGCAAATTTCACCACTTCAACTACCGAAAGCGGCCGCGACAATTCCTTGTAATTCGACAGCTCATTTTGAAGTTTATCAATCTTTTTCAAAAACGAAAGCTTCAATATTCCTTTATCTTTTCCGGAGTCAATTACAATCTCAAAAGGCATGATCCCATTAAAATGTTTTTCAAAAAACATCATATCCTGATATAAGCGATCCTTCTTAGGGATATCATCCACAATGTTTCCGGTTGTTTTCAGCAATCCCACGCCTAAAGCGCCAAACAATACTACGCCAAGTACCGTAAAATAGATAAACTTACGATGATACAATACTGCTCTTTCATTAAAACCCAGAAGCTTGCCGGTTGTACGGTTATCAAGATATTTTATCTGACTTGCATGAGGTGGTTTCAGATAACTGAAGAAAATAGGGATCAGAATTAATGAAAGCACAAACGATACAAATACATTTATTGAAGCAACTACTCCGAATTCTATCAGTGCTTTATTTCCGGTGATGATAAAGGTTGCAAAACCTATAGCCGTGGTGGCATTGGTAAGCACATTGGCTCTCCCGATACGCAGAATCGTACGGGTAAGGGCCTTTACTTTATTGCCATGAAGACGGTATTCGTAATGATATTTATTGAGAAGGAAGATGCAGTTTTCAACGCCGATAATAATCAGTAGCGGAGGAATCATCCCCGTAAGAATTGTAATTTTATACCCGAACAAACCAACCGTTCCTATGGTCCATATTACACTCATCACTACAATAATCATCGGAAAAATTACTGCTTTAAACGAACGGAAGAAAAAATAGAGAGCCAGTGAAGCCACTAGCATTGCCAGTAAAACAAAGAGTTGTAGCTCATTCTGGACCTTTTTAGAAGTCACCGTTCTGATGTACGGTAATCCCGAATAATGAATTTCGACCTTGGTCTTTTCCTGAAACTTCTGTGATACAGCGCAAATATCCTCTATCAACGCCACGCGGCTTTTGGTATTGAGCTTCTTTTTGTCCAACGTAACCATCATCAGCGTTGCTCCGCTTTTCTGATTAATCAACAAGCCATTGTAAAGTGGCAACGAGTAAATCAATTGCTTTATGGTATCAAGCTCGCCCTGTGTGCGAGGCTTATAAGGAACTACCGGAAGAAAAGCAAATTTCGATTTTACAGTATCTTTCGACAAATGAAACAACCTCGAAATACTTACAACCTCCTCAACTCCATCAACTTCTTTGATCTCGTTCGTTAAATCATACCACTCATTAAATACATTGAGATGAAAAAGGCTGTCGGATTGAATTCCCATGAAAAGCACACTTCCATCCTGTCCAAACTGTTTTTTAAAGTTATCGTAAACGATACTGGTAGAATCTGAAGTCGGCAACATCTGCGTCATTTCGTACGACATATGCACACGCGTTGCCATGAAAGCCATGAAAATTGTTAATAGAGCAAGAATACTAAGATTCCAGAAACGGTTACGAAGGATAGTTCGTGCAATCCAAGTCCACATGATCATTTAGATTTTTTGAAAAGAGACGCAAAGGTAAGTTTTTCAAATTTGGCAAGACCGTACTTTTAACATATTTTAGCACGGAATTTGCTCTAAGGAGAAACATATAACAATTCATTATGAAACCACGCGTAAACCTTCTGATTCTTGGAATGATAATTCTGGTTTCGGCATGTACATCTTCTCAAAAACTTCTGGAAAGAGGGCAATATGATGCTGCAATTAGCCACGCAGTGAAAAAGCTGATGAAAAACCCCGACAACAACGAAGAGATCTCTGTTTTGCAAAGAGCCTATTCAGTGGCAAACCAGCAGGACAATGAACGGATAAACCAATTGCGTATCAGTGGCCAACCCAACATCTGGAGCGATATCAATGCCTGGTATGAAGCTATGCGCACCCGTCAAAACAAGGTTAAGGTACTGCCACAATCTGCTTTAAATGCAATCAATTATCAATATGTAAACTACGATCAGGAAATTGCCACTTCCAAGCAAAAAGCGGCTGAATATTTTTACTCCCATGCTATGACTCTTTTACAAAAGGAGGACAAACAATCTGCCCGGCAGGCTTATGACGAACTTCAACGGGTAAAAAGCTATTTTGCGACCTTTAAAGATATTGACGAACAACTTAAAAAAGCCCGTTTTCTGGGAACTACGTTCGTAAATTATCTGGTAGTAAACAACACTCAAATGGTAATTCCCAAAGCGTTTGAAGAAGATTTATACAAACTTCCTTTCAACGAACTCAATACCGGTTGGATTCAGTACGATCCGGTACGCGATAAAAATATCCATTATGAATACGATGTGGTGCTAAATTTACGTTCCATCAATATTTCCGGTGATCAAGTAAAGGAAGAACGCTACACCGAAAGCAAAGAGATACCGGATGGGTTCAACTACCTCTTCGATAAAAACGGAAACGTGATGAAAGATTCTCTGGGTAACGATATCAAAATACCAAAAACCAAAATCATCTCCTGTCAGGTAACCGAAACGTTTCTCTTTAAATCATCAATGGTAACGGCTGATTTGGAATACTATAAAAACGAAAGCAATCAACTGGTAAAATCGGTTCCGATAAAATCGGAATGGGTTTTCCGCTATTTTATGGCGTATGCACAGGGAGATATGAGTGCGTTGCGCGATGAAACACGTGCCAAGCTAAATTCAGCACCGGTTCCATTCCCTGCACAAAACGAAATGTTGTACAAAAATGCTGTTGTATTAAAGGATCAGGTAAAATATGCCCTGAAAAACAACAACACCATAATAAACTGATGATGAAAGTACTATTTATTGATTCGGCACATTCCGTCCTTCGCGAAGATTTCGAAAAAGCTGGACTAAGTTGTATTTCTTTTAAAGGTTATACCCGTGATGATTACAAAAGAATCATCGCGGAATATGACGGAATCATAATCCGAAGCGGCATTCAGATGGATAAAGAGATGCTCGATCTTGCCTCCAATTTGAAATTCATCGGGCGCGTAGGAGCTGGCATGGAAAGTATTGATGTAGAATATGCTGAACGTAAAAACATCCGCTGTTTCAATTCTCCCGAAGGGAACCGTGACGCAGTGGGAGAACATGCTCTTTCGATGTTGCTGATGTTATTCAACAACCTGAAACGTGCCGATAATCAGGTTCGTAAAGGAATATGGAGCCGTGAAGAAAACCGTGGGCTGGAAATAAAAGGAAAGACAGTAGGAATTATTGGTTACGGAAATATGGGCAGTGCCTTTGCCCAACGTCTCAAAGGCTTTGAATGTACTATTCTGGCATACGATAAATATAAAACCTGCTTCGGAAATGAGTTTGTAAAAGAGTCAACACTGGAAGAACTTTTCAATCAGTGTGAAATTCTTTCACTTCACGTTCCGCTTACCGATGAAACACGATACATGTTTGATGAACCCTTCATCTCTAAATTTAGCCACCCTTTTTATCTTATCAACACTGCCCGCGGGCCGGTTGTAAAAACATCCGCACTGGTAAACGCCCTTAAAAGCGGAAACATCAAAGGAGCCTGTCTGGATGTACTGGAATATGAAAAATTCTCTTTCGAAAATCTTGGTCTCGAAAATCTCCCTCCCGATTTACATTATCTTTTTGAAGCGGAGAATGTGATTCTGACCCCTCACATCGCTGGCTGGACTGTTGAGTCTAAGTATAAACTTGCCAAGGTTCTGGGAGAAAAAATTCTTGCCCACCTACAAACCTAAAACCTGCGAAAAATAATTGTAAACCAACACATTTCAGATATTGTTTCTCAGGTTTGTATCAAAAAAAAAACATTCAGGATACTTTTGCTGTAACTTTACGGGTACATAATTCGTCCTAAAGGAAATAACCCGATTCTATAGCTTTAAAAACGATGACAGTCGCAGAGTACAATCAATGTGTTGACCAATACTCAGATAACGTTTACCGCTTTATCCTCAAGAATATACATGATGATGAAATGGCAAATGATATTGTGCAGGATTCGTTTTTAAAGTTGTGGGATAAAAAAGAAGATATCAGCAAGGATAAAGTTCGTTCTTACCTTTTCACCACAGCCTATCATACGATGATTGATGCTATCCGGAAAAGCAAGAAAACTGTTTCGCTCAATGAAAAAGCTTCTCAAAATTTCAGTTGCGACAACGACTACTCTGATTTGAAAGAAGTATTGAATGAAGCAGTAGATCGATTACCCGAAATTCAACGTACGGTTGTACTTTTGCGTGATTATGAAGGTTACAGCTACGAAGAAATCGGAGAAATTACCGGACTGAACGAATCGCAGGTAAAGGTTTACATCTACCGTGCGAGGCTGTTCCTGAAAGAGTATATCGGCAAATTGGAAAATGTGATTTAACCATGAATATTAACCGCGATAATTATGAAATCTTCTTCCTCGATTATTTCGAGGGTCGTCTCAGCAGCAAAGACTGTACGCTGTTGATGGCATTTCTGGAAGATTGTCCTGATTTGAAAGAAGAATTCAATCAGTTTGAAATGGTTGTGCTTGAGCCAGAACCAGTGGTTCATTTTCATGGAAAAGCCTCACTTAAAAAAAACGACACTCCCAATGTGAACGAATCCAATTACAGTCAGTGGATTATTGCTCAAATGGAAGGAGAACTTACTTCTTCTCAGCAAACTGAATTAGAACATTTTCTTCGGCAAAATCCGAAATTTCAGGCAGAAAAAGAACTTTATATAAAAACCCGTCTTCAACCCGACTTAACGATTACCTTTCCAAATAAAGCAGAACTTTACCGAACAGCCGTTGTTCCTTTGTTTCGTCGTAAAGCAGTTCAGATTGCTTCTGTTGCAGCCTCTATAGCATTGATTGCCGGTATTTATTTTACCTCCCTGAATCAGATGGATTCCCGAAATGAATTTGTGCATTCAGGGAATCATACCCAGATTGAAACAGAACAAAATTCTGCTAAAGTCCTAAAAATCATCCCATCAGCAAATCACACCGAACAAAAACTGGCTGACAACAACTCTGCTCAACACAACATTGTGTCACAATCAGTTATCGTTTCTCATCCAAAATTACATTCAGTTCGTACTGAAGCTCCCAAACGAATGGAGGCAATTGCACTAAATGAGGTTACAGAAGAGCACAATTTTTATTACTCTCCAAGCAAGCGTTTCGAGGCAATTTCATTGAATGAAATGGCATTAATGGCTTACGAAGAAACTGTTCCAAATATCCAGAATCAGATGGCTCAGGCAAATCCGGCAAATCCACAATCAACCACTACCGGCATGGGTAGAATTTTAAATAGAAACGGAGAAGTCAGCGATCTGGGAAACGCAGTGGGTAAAGTGGCGTATGAAAATTTATACAAAGCAAATAATTTCAAAGAAACCGTAGTTCAGAGTTATCTGAAACTTGAAAATACTGTAGTAGCTTTCTTCGGGAAGTAAATCATTTTGTCATGCGTGGTATTTTATTTTGTTCCGAAACCGTCAGTTCCAAAATGCACATTTCGCATTGAATTATTCTGTTAGTGAATCTACAAATTCTCCAAACCTCAAAATCTTCTCGCTATTCGCTTTATTGAAAAGCAAGTGTTCAAAATCTTTTTGCTTCTTCTTCAAATCAACTGTTTTTAGTAATTCGGCTGTCGCTTGTTTGAACTCCTGCAAATTATGTACTCCACAACGCTTTGAAAGAAAATCATAATCAGGCTTTGCTTGCGCCAGTAAAAACATCAGGTCGTAAAAATCACGTCCTTTTGCACGGGCTAACATGGCAGATATTTTCATGCTGCACAATACGCCATCGGAAGGAACGGGAAATGGGAAAAAGAATCCACAACCTTTAATATTTGTAATAACCGGAGGATAAACAATTCCCTGGTCTTGGCTTTCGACTTTTATTAAAAAGCGTTCTTCTTTATGTCCGCTCAATCCTAAATCAAACAGCAATTCCGGGAAATGAATATTACGCCGGAAAGCCGTTAACTTCGGATTATCTTTATCTCTCGTTTCTACCCTTAACCCCGAACGTTCCAAAAACCGGATTACGCCGTTTGTTATTTCGATAAACTCGTCTTTCGACAGGTTTTTACAGTCAAAATCCAAATCTTCGGAAAACCGGTCTATTCCTTTAACCAAGCGCAGGTTTGTCCCGCCGATAAAAGCCATTTTTGGGATGTTTGGAGTAGAAGAGAGATAATCCAAAATCATCAACTGCAAATACTCTTTCAGTATATGTTTATCGAAACCCGAATTCCCACGGATTTGCACCGGAAAATAATTTCTTATCTGTTCAATCTGTATCATAAATCATAAGTCTTTAAAAGTAGTTTTACCCGATGGTCAAGTGCCTTGCTTTGAAACTTGGCGCAGTACTCCATTAGTAAATCCTTTTTAAAATCATCATGCAGGTAATCTTCGTCCAAACGCAATTCTTCCAATTCCTGCTCGTTATCGTAGAATGGATAAAGATACAGCAAATCAAGCAACGCCTTTTCAGGTGTAGCAAACTGTATGGTGCGGTTGTCTGTCATTGGCTTCAAATCGTACCCGAACATCAGGTTTTTCTTGACATTCTTATAAGAGTATTCGCCGAAGTCATTGGTAAATGATGCTGTTTTTAGGGTTGTCACGCTGGTAATCTGTACCACCGCTTCCGGTATCATTCCATAAAACGACAATGCTGTATGCAGGCTGATATAGGACGGACGGTAAATCCGGTTGGCAAAATAAAGAGTATAATCCGGCTTGCTCTTATACTCCGAAAAAGCAAAATAACCCTGCCGTAACCGGGTAAGATACCCCTTCTTAGCCCAACGGGTGAGATTATTCCGGTCAAAATCCGGTTGCCATGCATATACCTGATAGATATTGAAGCATGCCAAATCGAACATTTTGGTTTTAAATTCTAAAAAGATCATTTTCTGCTTTGTTTCTATTATGCTGCAAATATAGTGCATTTTGGAAACAAAATATCAGAATGAGTTTTGATGTTTCTTGCAATATGCCTTTCATTCTGTTGTAGGCTTCAGCTTGTTCCTGTTCGGTGCTTCCCATCGCTTGCAATTCTTTTTCGGAAGGGCTACCATGCACGGCATAAAATTTTGCATCGGTCTTTAGGAGTTGACCAATATTTCCGTCAATGTCCGTTACACCGATTGAAGAGATATAACTTTGGCATAAATCATTCGTGCTTTTGAGCGGCTTCCATCAGTGCTTTTACAGGAGCTAAGCCACTGGTTGTGCCGTTTTCGATGGCTTTCAATACTGCTCCACCGCCCGTAAAAATGTAATATTTAGGACTATCGAGTGCTACAATATACAATCCTGGAAGTAATCGTTTCAGTTCCTGCAAAGTATCTCCTCCTCCATATAGCTTAATCGCTTCAGTATTTTCATCAATCAGACGATCAAGCGCAATCGTTCCTTCATTAAAATGAGGGGTGAAACCCATTACCGCATTTACAAAGATGGTTTGTGCTTTCATAAACACATCATGAACCTCGTCCGTTAAAAATGATTCAGGAGCAATATCGAGTACATAATTTAATCTGCTCCCGTTTTTCAGTGTACGAATATCATGAACCCTGTAATTTCCTTCCTGTTTATGATCAGCAAGATCTGACTCTATAATAAACGGAAGTTCAATCAATTTGCCGGGATAATTCCTGGCAAACTCAACAAATTGTTTTGCATGTTCCAGATCGTCATCCTCGATTCCCTGTATAGAAATTCCGTATTTTGCAGAAAGATATGCATTGTAAATTACGCCCCCTAAAACCAGATTATCCGCTTTTTGCAAAAGAGCAAAAAGAGAATCTATTTTTGTATCAAACTTTGCACCGGCAACCACTGCAACAAACGGATTGTGAGGCTGAAAAATCCGATCGAGATTTGAAATTTCTTTCTGGAGCAGAAAACCAGCATAACCCGGTAAATAATTAGTTACACCTACCGTAGAAGCATGAGCCTGCCATGATCCAAACGCATCATTCACAAAAATATCAGCTAAGCCGGCCAACTGATTTGCAAAACGGTCAGCACCTTCACCTTTGGCTTCTTCACCACTAAACCAGCGTGTATTGGGAAGATAAATAGCATCAATATCGCCTTGACGCAGCTCTTTAATCAGATGATTCACCGATGTTTCAACCCCCATATACCCTGTTTTTTCATGGATATAGAACTCCGGAATTTTTATCGTGATATGAAGTTTTGACTGGATGTAATCTACAATTGGCTGCACAGACGTTTTTGGACTGATC
>Ga0209639_1002902_pt1 | contig 12337 bp, 6 predicted proteins | sample EPASupsiteHSE605_FD_187268 | JGI IMG/M metagenome (GOLD analysis project Ga0209639, IMG submission 187268) | Bioremediated contaminated groundwater from EPA Superfund site, New Mexico - Sample HSE6-05 (SPAdes) (version 2) | ecosystem: Environmental > Aquatic > Deep subsurface > Groundwater >...
GTAACTTTGATGTGAACGTTGCGTTCGAAACTGTATTTATTTCCAAATTATGTATCTGTTTTGGAATCGATACACTAGTATCGTAAAAACCTAATTATCGAACATATTATTTGGTAGCTTCCATCAGCTGATATGGTTTTGACCTTAAATTGATGATCCACAATTAAGTTTTCGTGACACTAGCTTATGTCGTTCTTATTTCATTCAAGAACATTTTTTTATGTTCGGTTTTATTTTTTGGAGAAGAACTGACTCAATGCGGTAAGCAGTAACCAGAGATCTATTTTCACGAATTGTTGCTCTTTTCAAAATAATATAAAAATCAAATTGTTTGAATATCTATTAACAAACGTCTGGCAAACGTCTGGCAAACGCCTGGATAAATTCCTAACATTTTTATATAAGCGGATATAATCTCGATAAAAGATTTTTAGTAATTTATATACTTCGAGGGTGAAAATGCTCGACCTGAACGAGTTCCAGACAAGGAAACTAAAAATAGATGTTTTACTTCAGGAGCAGGGCTGGGATGTTGGTGACAGGTCAAAAATTGTCCTTGAAGTTGATACGAAACAATCTGATTTTAAAAAACAGGACTATATGCAGGTCAATGAAACCCGCAGAAACGATTCTGAAAGCAAGTATGCGGATTATTTGCTGCTGGACGGCACCGGAAAGCCTCTTGCGATTATCGAAGCAAAACGGACAGCTAAAGACCCGCTTTCAGGACAGAAGCAGGCTGAGGAATATGCTGACGATATAAAAGCTCAGACCGGAAAAGATGTTTTTATTTTTCTCTCTAACGGATATGAGATCAGGTTCTGGGACAGGGAACGCTATGGAATAAGGCAGATTAAAGGCTTTTATTCACAGAAAGACCTTGAGAGGCTGTTTTACCAGAGGGAAAACTCAAAACCTGAACCGGAAATCGACATTGACGGCAGCATAGTTGATCGGGCAAAAAGCATTGAAGTGGCTACAAGAGTTGTCGAGCACATACATAAAGGGCACAGGAAAGCTCTGATTGTTATGGCAACAGGCACCGGAAAGACACGAGTTGCCATGGCTATTATTGACCAGCTCATGAGAGAAGGAAGAGTTCAGAAAGTTCTGTTTTTTACGGATAGAATCACTCTTCGCGAACAGGCAATAGAGAAGGGTTTCATGAAGTTTTTTAAAGAAGAAGCGAAACAGACAGATGATTTCAGATGCTATGACCCAAACAAAAGGTTTTACGCTTATACAATCCAGACTTTTCAGGAAATTTACACCCAGAAGGACAGAAAAGGCAGGTACATAATTTCTCCAGGCACATTTGATCTTGTTTTTTCAGACGAAGCCCACAGGTCTATTTATTCAAAGTGGAAAGGAATTTTTACCTACCTCGATGCTATCCAGATAGGGCTGACTGCAACGCCTGCAGATATGGTAGAAAGGGACACTTTTCGCTTTTTCGAGTGCGAAGACGGGGCTCCGACTGCGCTTTATTCTTATGAGGATGCTGTTCGGGACGGTGTACTCTGCGATTTCAGGAAAAATGTCTCTGGGGCTCGGACGTATTTTCAGATTGAGGGCATCAAACCCAAAGATCTTACCGAGAGCGAGCGGGAAGAACTGCTGAAAAAAGGCATTGACCCTGACGAAATTAACTTTGAAGGCACTGAACTTGAAAAGAAGATTGCAGTTAAAGGGACTTCAGAAGCCATTGTCCGCGAGTTTATGGATAACTGCCTAATGGATCAAACAGGGAACCTGCCTGCAAAGACAATCTTTTTTGCGATTTCCAAAAATCATGCAAAAAGACTCTGGGAAGCTTTCGAGCGTCTTTACCCCGAACATAAAGGACAGCTTGCAAGAATAATTGTTTCGGAAGATCCGAGAGCTCAGAAGCTTATAAAAAGTTTTGAGAAAGAGTCGTTCCCGAGAATTGCGATATCAGTCGATATGATGGACACAGGGATCGATGTTCCTGAGGTCTGCAACCTGGTCTTTGCAAAACCCGTGTTTTCTAAAATCAAGTTCTGGCAGATGCTTGGCAGAGGCACAAGGGCAGACGGAGCGTGCGAACACAGGGAATGGCTGCCTGACGGAAAAAAGGAGTATTTCAAGGTCTTTGATTTCTGGAACAATTTTGAATACTGGAACATGAACCCTGAAGGCGTGAAGAACGAGCCTACAGAAGCGATTACAATCCGCATTTTCCTGACCCGGCTCAAACAGCTCGGAGAACTGATGCAGCGCAAAGATCCGGCATCGGTAAAAGCCGCAGAGCAGGTAAAGGCAAAGATAATTTCCGACATCGAATCTCTTCCCAGGGACTCGGTAAGCGTGCGCGAGCACCTTCAGGACGTGGAAAAAGCTCTTTCTCCAAAGCTCTGGGACAATATAGCAGTTGACCCTGTTGATTTTCTTCAAAAGAAAATCATGCCCCTGATGAAGTTCAAGCAGGAAGTAAACCTAAAAGAAGCAACCTTCACCCTGCGCTGCGAAAAACTGGCTTACGCCCTTCTGGAAAACGATAAGGCAGAAATCGAACGCCTGAAAACTTCAATTGCCGAGATGGTTGACCGCCTCCCCCGCACCCTTGACGCAGTCCGCGCAAAAGAAGCCCTTATGGACAACGCACTTTCTCGCTCCTTCTGGGAAACCGTGAGTTTTGAAGACTTGCAGATCCTCCTTTCCGATCTTTCCCCCCTCATGCCCTACATGGCAAAAGAGCCGCGGGAAACGATAGTAATCGATATGAGCGATATCATTGCCGAAAGAAAGGAATGGCAGATCTCCGACGGAAAAGACCCCTCCTATGTAGAAGCCTACCGCCGCGAAGTTGAAGTCCGCATTAAGGAGCTTGCCGAAACTCACCCCGCTGTCCGGAAAATCAAAAATAACGAACCTCTTACCGATTACGACCTTGAGCAGCTTGAAGAAACCCTCCTGAATGCAAATCTCGCCCCTGAGAGCTTTGGCAGCTCCGGGCCGAACAAACTTTACCCCGGCAGACAGGCTTCCCTTGTAGATTTCATCCGCCAGGTTCTGGGCCTCTACTCTTCCCCATCTCCTGACGCTCTGATCAAAGATGCCTTCCAGACCTACATAATCGAAAACAACAAACAGTATTCCGCAGATCAGCAAAACTTTATCCTCACCCTCCAGACCGTCTTCCTGAAAAAGAAACACATCGAATACACCACCCTCTGGCAGCCTCCCTTCACCAACTTCGGCACGACTGCCCCCTTCCCGATGTTCACTCAGGAAGAATTAAATTCCTTCATCGACATCTGCAAAGGCGTTGAAAAAGATCTTTTTATGTGAAGGGTTGAAAAATGGAAAATAAACTGCCTGAAGGATGGAAATGGAAAAAACTGAGCGATTTAGCCGCTTTTTTTTATGGTGGAGCCTTTGAGTCTTCATATTTTAATGAAGATGGGAAGGGTGTAAAAATAATTAGGATTCGGAATTTAAAACAAGGCTTCACAGAAACATATTATGATGGAAAATATGATAAATCGTATCTAGTGCAAAATGGAGACATTCTCATTGGTATGGATGGGGAATTCAACATTGTAAAATGGACTGGTGAAACAGCTCTTTTAAACCAACGAGTTTGCAAAGTAATTGTTAAATCAAAAGATCTTTTATCAGATTTCGCCTACAGATCATTAGTGAAAATTCTAAAGGATATTGAAAGTAGAACCGCGTATGTAACAGTAAAACACCTTTCTGCAAAAGAATTGAATGCTATAAAAATTTCCCTCCCTCCTCTCGAAACCCAGCAAAAAATCGTTGCCATCCTCGAAAAAGCCGAAGAAACGAAAAAACTTCGGGCACAGGCGGATGAGTTGACGCAGAAGCTTCTCCAGAGTGTGTTTTTGGAGATGTTTGGAGATCCAGTGGAAAATCCTAAAATTTGGAATATGAAACAGCTTAAAGATTGTATTAAAATTCCTTTAAACTCTGGCTGGTCTCCAAAATGTTCAGATGATATTGGCGGTACTCCTGTTTTCTCTTTAGCAAATTTACGAGATCAGGGACTTTCAGATGAGATAACCAAGTATTATTCTGGAGATTTGCCTAAAAAAGGGCTTGATTTGGAAATTGGGGATTTACTAATATCCAGATCAAACACTGTAGAGTTGGTTGGTAGAATTGGCAGATATAATGGAAACCCAGAAAAAGTAATTTATCCAGATCTTATGATCAGGATACGTCTTAATGAAAATCTTGTAAATGCCTTATTTTTTGAGAAATATATGCAATTGAATAGTACCAGAAAACTCATTCAAAAAGTATCACATGGAACCAGTGGAAGTATGGTAAAAATATCTCAAAGCTCTTTGCTTAAATTGCCAGTAATACTCCCACCAATAGAGCTACAGCAAAAGTTTACTGAAATTTGCAATCAGATCGAAAAAACTACCGAATCTCAGCAACAATCCTCCCTTGAAATCAATAATCTCTTCGATGCCCTCATGCAGAAAGCCTTCACAGGGGAACTGGCTTCACAAAAATGATGTTTTAAAAAACTGAATCATAAATGACTGGCTCAAAATCCAAATTTGGAATCCTGATCCGTAAAACCGTATTAGGTATACTGAACCGTTTTTGTCACGCTCGACGAAGGAGAGCGGTCTTTCCCGCAAAAAAGAGAAAGAAAAAGGAAAAAATAAAGAACCATAAAGCAGCTGCAAACTAAAAGCGACAGAAAAAACCGGAAATGATGTAAATAGAGCAATCTCAAAAACAATCCTCCCTTGAAATCAATACCCTCTTTGATGCCCTCATGCAGAAAGCCTTCACAGGAGAACTGGTCTCATAAAAAAAGGATTCCATGAATAAATTGAGAGCTTTGAGGCTTAAAAACTCGTCATTCAGATTTCAAGGCGCTTTTTCAGGATTTTTTTGAAAAAGCCGGTCGCCTCTGCGACCTGTGAGGGTGCAGGGTTTTAAAAACTGAAATTACCTGCTGTTCTGATCTCCTTTTTTAAGAACCATTTCTTTAAAGCAAAAAATAGAGAGTAAAATCAATTTTCTTTAAATTTTATGTACGCATTTAAAAAAATATCATAAAGTTCAGGTAGAATATTAATTTTTATTTTTGTCATATTTTCGGAGATATGAGGGTTTAGACGTATGAAAAGTTCCATAGCTTCTTCAACACAGCTATACTCTCCATCATCAAAGTAATATACTGTTTTAAAGCCGGGTACTCTGATTTTACGTACAAAATCTCTTTGTTTAACCGTTGGAATTATATCTGCTCTGGGTTCTTCAAATTTTGTCAGTGATATTAAATGAACCTCTCTTTCTTCGGGGTATTTATCTATTAAATAATTGAATAAACGTTCTCCTCCTTCTGTTAATTCTTCATGTCTCTGAGAGAGAGTCCTATCTTTATATATTCCTTTGTTCTGCCTCCAGAAGGTTAAGCTTTGTTTGGAAATGCCAACAATTGAAGCAATTTCTGAATCGGAATATCCATCGTTAATTAATTGGATACGAAGCTCATACTCATCTGAAGGGAGGTGATTTCCCTGTCCCTTGCTGTTACTTTTTAATCCATTTTTCACTCTCCAGTCATGAATTGTTGCCCTGCTCACTTTACAAACGTCAGCGATCTCACTGTCTGAAAATCCTAGTTCCCATAACCGTTTTCTTTTTGAATTATTATCTTCACTAAGTGGCAATGGCATTTTTACTCCTCGACTAACTGGATAGTATATTAAGCTGATTTATTATTCACACTGGAAATTAATAAAAATTATTTTAATCCTGTCATATGTTAAGCTGATTAGTAACTTCAAAATCAACTCTTTTCAATACACCGAAAGCCTACTTAAGATCTTTCTTTCACAACAAAGCACAACGTTTAAAAGTCGGCACTTAAAACTAACACTCAAAAAAGCTAAAAAAACAAGTGATCACATAAGGTTCCCACCCGAAAAAAAATCAAATATAGACGCCCTCATGCAGAAAGCCTTTACAGGAGAATTGGTTGCATAAACATGAAGTATTAAGAAACGGAATCTCAAACGACTGGCTCGAAATCCTGAACCCTGGATTCTGGTCCATAAACCTTATTAGCCATCCCGTGTCGTTTTTGTCACGCTCGACGCAGGAGAGCGGTCTTTCTCAAAAAGACAAAAAATAAGAAGAAGAGAAAGAAGAAGAGAAAGAAAAAGACAAAAAATAAGAAGAAGAGAAAGAAAAAGAGAAAGAAAAAGAGAAAGAAGAAGAGAAAGAAGAAGAGAAAGAAAAAGAGAATGAGCCACAAACCAGCTACAAACTAAACTTGGAAGGCTTAAAAACTAGTGTCACGAAAACTTAATTGTGGATCATCAATTTAAGGTCAAAACCATATCAGCTGATGGAAGCTACCAAATAATATGTTCGATAATTAGGTTTTTACGATACTAGTCATTCAAATTTCAAGGCGCTTTTTCAGGACTTTTTTGAAAAAGCCGGTCGCCTCTGCGACCGGTGAGAGTGCGGGGTAATATAAGAGCTGATCCCAAACCCCATATAATTATCAGTCAATCCGTATTTGTTGTTGAAAATCAAATTCAAGCTCGATATTTCTTTTATGACCTGAAAATTTTATAACTAAGCAATTATTTTCAACCCACTCGAAACAGAGAAGAGCCATCTTCTTCATTTATGTCGCCGGGATATTCGCGGTATACCACGTATTTGCCATTTGCCTTTTTTATGCATCTGGCTCCAAGCCCACTCTTCTTCAACATAGCTTTTCTTTTCTCGGCATCGGATTTTTCAAGCCCGAAATAGCTTAACTCGTCGAGCATGTACGTTTTACCGTTAAACTCTCTGTAGGTTTTATGCATAACACCACAAGACTACATGGTTTTTGAGGATATATAAGCTGTTAAAATAAAAATGTCACTAATTTTGTTGCTATCTCTGGCACTTATGGTTGCAGGGATACGGGCTTCACAGAGTATACCGGATACGCCAGCGCAACTCTGATTCAAAAGATGAGATTCAAAAAAGGCAAATTTTGAGTTTTGGGATTGGCTCTTTGAGAGCTGAGATCGAATTCAGACTGAAAATGTTAAAATAATGTTTGAACAAACTTCAAATGGATATTCTATGGTTTCTATGGTCATTAAAGATTTTTTTCCACATGGAGAATTCAGGGGTTATCAAGAACACGTTTTAGATAAAATTCAAGAAGGGCTCGATAGTGGAAAAACAAATTTCATAATTCAGGCTCCGACAGGTTCGGGAAAAACGGCATTGTCTATAGCAATTTCCAGATATTTTAAAAGTGCCTACATATGCACCAATCAAAAATCCCTCCAGAAGCAATACATTGAAGATTACCCTCAGTACGTAAATGAAGTCACCGGAAGAGGGAACTGGATTTGTAAATCGTTGCAGGAAATGGGAGAAAAAAAGGAAGACGGGTCTAATTATTCATGCTCTGAAGGTATTTGCAAACTTTCGATAGATGAGGATGAAGACGAAGATAGCGAAAATAAAAAGCACGAGATTCTGGAAAAATTAGACGTAATACCAGAATGTGACAGGAAACTTTTTAAATGTGATTCAGACAGCGAAGAATCAAATGGTCAAGACCCTTTTTTTGCAGGTTGTTCTTACAGCAGAGGGAGGCTGTGCTGGAAAACGGAGGAACCGGAAAGATGCGAGTATTATGTCCAGAAAATAAAAGGTTTAAACTCATCAATTACGATTTTTAATTACAATTATTTTTTAATAGAATCCAATTACGTAGGCGACTTTGGGGAGCGGGAAGTCTTAATCGCTGATGAAGGACATAACATAGAACCCCAGATAGCGAACTTCATTAAATTTACATTTTCAAATAAGGATTTAAAATTCCTGCCGGAACCGCACTTTCCGGACCTTAACAACATAGAACTTTCAATGAAGGAAAAGATAGAAGTATATGCTTTCTGGCTGGAGCATATTAAAAAAACCGTTCCTGAAGAAATAGTAAAAGAATATATCTATCTGGAAAAATTAAATTATCCAAAAAAAGAGCTTGCTAAAATTTTAAGAGTTATCAGGAATAAAATCGATGATAGGATTGAAGATTTAATTGATGTTTGCAAAGAAGGGTTAGAAAAAGAAAAGCTTGACAATGAAGATAATATTTCGTTTTTAGTTGCTAAATCTCAAAAAAATCAGAATGAGAAACTGAAATATGAAGTCCGGCTTAGAGTAAATAAACTCAATAAGCTAATAACTATACATAGCAAAATAACGCGGTTCTTATTGGAGTACTGGAAAAACCCATCTAACTGGATAATAGACATTAAAGAAAAAGAAGAGGGCATTAAATCCGTTAATTTCAGACCCATTTTTATTAGCGAATACGCTGAAGACAAATTTTTCAGGTTTGGAAAAATCCGCGTAATAATGTCTGCTACTATCCTGGATTATACTTATTTTACCAGGAATATGGGGCTTAACCCGGAAGACACGGTTTTTATCCCGATTCCTCCCACATTCCCACCGGAAAATCATGGGGTTTATCATCTTTCCGTAGGCAAACTAAATTTTGAAAACTTAGTCCAGAATAACGACCGGATTTTGTGGGCTAACCTTGTATTGGCAGTAGATGTCATTTTATCGATGTTCCCGAAACATAAAGGAATTATTCACACATCAAATTCCGACATATCCAAACACTTAAAATCACACTGTAGAGAGGGACATTCCCGAATTTTAACACATAACCAGCATAATAGATTGGAGGTTCTAAACCGCCATCTAAAAACTCCTGAACCCACCGTGCTTTGCACCCCTTCCATGACAGAGGGGGTAGACCTTGCAGATGAATCGTCCAGGTTTCAAATTTTGATAAAAGTCCCGTATCCGGACATAAGTGATATTTACATCTCAAAAAGAAGGGATAAAGACCCATTTTTTTATAAATACAAAACTGCTATTTCAGTATGCCAGAGTATTGGACGGTCTATAAGATCGGAAGAAGATTGGGCTTATACCTTTACCCTGGATTCCAGATTCCCTAAATATATTTCAGATAATAGAAATTTGATAAACGAATCTGTGAGTTTTTATGAGAAAAGAATTTTTGATTTCCCCTCAGAAAAAACAATACAGAAATTGAAGAAAGAAATATTTCAGAATTTACCTTTTTGAAAGAACACTTCAACCAAAATTCATTTTTCCCCATGCAATCTTTTAAGGAAACGAAAAACTGTTCTTGAAAATTTTGTTTTACTCTTCCGCAGTTTAAATTCACATTTTTGTCCATACCCGGTTGGAAAGCACAACCTTTAAAGTCCAATATCCAAAACTAATGCTAAAAACAAGTTAAAAATAGTGATTATATGAGACTCCCACCCGGAAAAAATCAAAAATAGATGTCCCCATGCAGAAAGCCTTCACAGGAGAATTGATTGCATAAAAGAAAGGATTCCATGAATAAATTGAAACCTGTAAGGCTTAAAAAATCGTCATTCAGGCTTCAAGGCGCTGTTTCAGGGTTTTTTCGAAAAGGCAGGTCGCAGAAGCGACCGGTGAGAGTGCGGGGAAAAAGCAGCTTGAGGGAAAAAGCAGCTTGATATTGAACTACTAAAACTGAAGGCACGGAAAAAACGGGATTAAGGAAGCAGGACACAGATCTTCCGTGCCTTCCGTGTTTTCCGTGGTTATAAAATTTTAAGTGAGTTTTTCCGTGCCTTCCGTGTTTTCCGTGGTTATAAAATTTTAAGTGAGTTTTTCCGTGCTCTCAGTGTTTAAACTGATTAATTGGTTTTCACCTTCTAGTGTTTACCCAGAGCGTTTTTTGAGATGCCGATAGCAGGTGACTGGTGAGAATTCGGGGTTTTGAAAGCCAGAAATAATCATCAACGCCTGCGAGCTAAGAAACGCATGAAACCGGGATATGGCAGAATTATAGCTTGAAATCAGAAAAGAGTTAATCAAGAATAATCAAGAATAATCAGAAATTTATTTAAGAAAAGCCTTTTAGAGTCTTTTAAAGTGATCCATAAGGCCTGGTCCAATTTTATGTAATTTAGTTCTGTACTTAGTTAAGTCACTACTCATTTAAGTCATTACTTAGTTAAGTTATTACTTACTCAAGTTACTACCTATTTAAGTTACATACTTTCTTCGTACGTCTACTTCATACATCAGGGACTGACCCTATGGACCATTTGTAAGTATGTAAGTAAAGGTATAAATAAACAATGATAGAAGTTTGTTTTTTAGCAGTACTGCTACTTAAAATCCACAACAAAGCACAACATTTAAACCCCAATGCCCAAAACTAACGCTTCAAAAAGTACCAGAAACAAGTGATCACATGAGACTCCCACCCGAAAAAAAGTCAAAAATAGATGCCCTCTGGGACAGGTTCTGGAGCGGCGGGCTGTCTAACCCTTTGCAGTCCATTGAGCAGATGTCGTACCTTATTTTCATGAAAAGGCTCGAGGATACGGACGTTCTTGAACAGAGGCGGGCGAACGCGACCGGGCAAACTTATATTTCTGTTTTTGAGGGGCATGAGGAGTGCAGGTGGTCGGAATGGAAGCACAAGCCGGCTGAGGAGATGATGAAGCACGTCAGGGATGTTGTGTTTCCGTTTATCAAAGATATTCACGATGGGGAGAAGACACTTTTTTCACAGCACATGAAGGACGCTGTATTCGTTATCCCGAAACCTTCTCTTGTGCAGGAAGCGGTCGGGATCATTGACGAACTCGACATTTCAGGGCAGACTTCTGACGTGCAGGGAGACATTTACGAGTACCTCTTGAGCCAGCTTGCAACTGCAGGGAAGAACGGGCAGTTCAGGACGCCCAGGCACATAATCAGGACGATAGTCGAGCTTGTTGACCCTGACGTTAATGATCGGATTTGCGATCCTGCGTGCGGGACGGCTGGTTTCCTGTTTACGGCTTACAGGTATATTCTCAGAAAATATACAAATCCAGACATGGTGGTTGAAGATGAGGAAGGGGACTGGCACAATCTTATCGGAGATCACATAACCGAGCAGAAGGCATGGGATAAGCTGCATCAGGATACCTTCTACGGCTTCGACTTCGACTCAACAATGGTCAGGATTGCGCTCATGAACATGGTTCTGCACGGGATCAGGGCTCCTCATATCGAACCCACAGACACTCTTTCTAACCAGTACAGCGGAGAAGAAGAGTTCACAGTTATCCTGGCAAACCCACCCTTCAAGGGGAGCATTGACAAAAACGATATCAATGACAGGCTGACTCTTGGCACGACAAAGACCGAACTCCTTTTCGTAGAAAAAATGTTCAGGCTGCTTGAAATCGGCGGAAAGTGCGGTGTTATCGTGCCTGATGGCGTGCTTTTCGGAAGCTCGAATGCTCATAGAGACCTCCGAAAGCTCCTGCTCGAAAAATGCCAGCTCGAAGGGATAGTTTCCATGCCTTCAGGCGTTTTCAAGCCCTATGCAGGCGTTTCGACTGCAGTGCTTATCTTTACAAAAGGCGGGAACACGGAAAAGGTCTGGTTCTACGATATGGAAGCAGATGGATATTCCCTGGATGATAAAAGAACGCCATTAGACAGAAAAGGGGATATTCCGGATGTTATCGAGCGGTTCAGAAAACGCAGGGAAGAAAACCCGACCGATAGAAAAGGAAAATGCTTCTACGTGCCAGCGGACGAAGTCAAAGCCAATAATTACGATCTGTCTATTTCCAGGTACAAAGAGATCGAGTACGAAGAAGTCAGGTACGAAAAGCCTGAGGTCATAATTGAGAAGATAGAAGAACTCGAAGAGAAGATCCTGGAAAATGTTGACGAATTGAAATGGTTGCTCCATCAGGACGCATAAAACATAAAATGAGCTAACGGTTCAAAACATAAAAAGAGCTAACGGTTCAAAACATAAAATGAGCTAATGGTTCTGAAAATTAGTTAAAAATTAGCTAAGAAGTAGTTGGTAGGGGTTCAAGTCCCTATTCTCAAGCCCCTACCTGCAATCCAACCCAAAGATTAAGAGGAAACCCTATTACTCTTAATCTGCACATATATAATAACGTAGTTATATATATCATAATCGATATGAAAGCTTTCTTCTGATTTGAAATTTTAATATAATTGAAAAAATTATATTATATTGAAAATTTTAATAGCGTTAAAATAATAAAACTATATAAAATATGCTCTTATCTCATGTACCTCAACTTTATTCTTCTCATCCCAGAATATTAAAATTTACATTTCGACCCCCTTTTAATTTTTCCACCGAATTTTCGTAGGCTTTGCAGTATTTGCCCCTTTTTGGATTCGAATTGGTTGAAAATATTCAGTAGTTCATCTTCCCTCTATTGAATTCAAC
>Ga0209639_1002903_pt1 | contig 12334 bp, 11 predicted proteins | sample EPASupsiteHSE605_FD_187268 | JGI IMG/M metagenome (GOLD analysis project Ga0209639, IMG submission 187268) | Bioremediated contaminated groundwater from EPA Superfund site, New Mexico - Sample HSE6-05 (SPAdes) (version 2) | ecosystem: Environmental > Aquatic > Deep subsurface > Groundwater >...
CTTATTCTCTTCCGCCATGCAAAGACCTCCCGGATTTCATTATAATTTAAATTAGATATGAAAAGTATTAATTTCAACATGTATTTATCAAAACTTTCCCCTATTCCATGCAAGCACGCCGCCATTCAGTACGATTTCATCGAAAAATCAATTCTCGTGTTGAATATGAAAAATACTAATTTATATTTACAGAACAAGTGTCACTTTAACTTAGCAAGGAGTTGAATATGAACCTGCGGAAATCATCACTGATACTTTTTACTTTCTGCGCAATGACAACCTCCTCATTCGCATCGGACCTCTTCTCCACCATCGATGAAGGCTCCGACGACGACATCGCGGAAGCCCTTAAATCTACCACCGACATCAATGCAAAAGACAAATTCGGCAGAACCGCCCTACACAAAGCCGTCAATAAAGGCAATATCGATATCATCGAGATGATTATCGAAAAAGGAGCCGATGTCAACGCAAAAGACGCAAAGGGCGATACCCCCATGCATACCGCCGCATGGAAAGAAAATGAAGACATTATAAAACTGCTTGTGGAAAAAAAGGCAGATCCCAGCTTGACCAATACCTACGGACAGACCGCGCAGGAAATTGTCTTTATGCTCAAAGCCATGCCATCTCCTATCAATAATGCCCAGAACGACAGCGATCTCGAAGCATCCGCCATATGCTATGACTACAAGGCAAAACGAAACGACATGGAAAACAACGAGCCCGGAATTGAAGGATTCAACCTCACTACCGGAAAATACCTTAACAAGACCAGGAATTCATACTTCACCTTTGAAAAAGATATGACCGCCTTGTTCTCCGATCCCAAAAAGGGAGAGATCAAAGGCACATATACCGTCGAAGGCCATTACGTCTACCTGAAACTAAAAAATATGAGCAGAAAACTAAGGATTATAAACTTTACCGAGCTCCGGGATTGCCATTCAGGTATCCTTTTTAATCTCGCTCAGTAAAATTTTAGAATAAACATTTGCAATCACATCGCCCGATTGTATAGTATCTGCCCGTTTCGGCATTCTGCCGTTCGGGAAAAATAGTTGAAAATTAACAGAAAACTAAGAACATAATCTTTTCGGAGGAATTTAAATGAGCAACCGTTGTGAAATATGCGGCAAAAGTAAAGTGTCTGGCGGTTCTATCACTCGTAGAGGCCTTGCCAAGAAAAAAGGCGGGATCGGTATGCATGTGGTCAAAAACTACAAACGTACTTTCGAGGTAAATATTCAGACCGTCAAAGCCAAAACCGAACACGGAACCAAAAAGGTCAACGTCTGTGCAGCTTGCATCCGTTCCGGTAAAATAGAAAAAGCCTGAACCGTTTGACTTTTATAGGCCGGAACATTAGAATTAATGTTCCGGCATTTTTTTTGACGTCGTGACCATAAACGGAGGTATCCGCCTTTATGCCATTCATCCAATACCAGGACGGCCTGCTTGTCAAATATCTGAAAATCTCTGGAAATAAGATTTTTATATTCGGGCGGGAAATACATTGTGATTTCCAGATGCCTCTTGATCCACTGATCAGCAGAGAGCATTTCGGTATAGAAAAGGACGACAGCGGCAAAATATGCGTTATCGATCTCGGCTCGACAAACGGAACCCTTCTTAACGGTAAAAAATTGGAAAATGAGATCGTGCCTCTTAGTGAAGGCGATATAATCCGTGCCGGCGGTCAGTCTTTTGTATACTACGAAAAGATACCTGCAAAAAAGGCCACCCAGGAAATATTTGATGAGATTTCCAATTCCGTAAATCAGGGTAAAGGCTTTAAAACGATGATGAATGAAATCCTCGGCAATAAAATTTCCGATAAACGCTCCTAGATGATTTGATTTTTCCGCTTTTTATACTAAGTTTTCTACTCGCTGATATTTCGGGCGTATAGCTCAGTTGGTTAGAGCGCTACGTTGACATCGTAGAGGTCGCAGATTCGAGTTCTGCTACGCCCACCATCTTACCTCTTAATTATAAACAACTTACGCATGAAAATACAATAAATTTTTTGAGCTCAACAATTCCTCTCTGAGCAGTCCCTCAGAACTTCGTAGAAAGCCTATTTCCTGCCCAAGACTATTTTTTAGTACATGCGCTTATAATAGAACTTCTATTTTGTTACAATTCCTAAGTCCTTGGCTGTTGACTTGAGCCAGAAATCAGACATAAGCGTATGTCCTGCATAAGTAGGATGTACACCATCCACAAGCCAGTATTCCGGACATGCAAGCTTTGCGGCTTTATTAAATTCCGCCTGAAATGGTATGAATACGGCATTGAATTCTTTTGCCAGCGCCGCGGCTACTTTACGTCTGTCGTTTATTTCCGTAATCCATTCTTTTTTTACGACACCACACTTTAATGCAAAAGGTTCGCATATTATCAGCTTCACGCGGGGCAGTTCTTTTAAAGTCCATTCGAGAATCATTCTATAAATCTGAGCGTAACGCGCAACGTCGACTCCATTTTTTGCCGCGAATTCATGCCATGTATCGTTGACGCCAATCAGAATACTTATGATATCTGGCTTCATATTCAGCGCGTCTATTTTCCAACGCGCATAAAGATCGACAACCCTGTGACCGCCTATTCCGCGATTAAAAACCTCTATTTTTTTATCCGGATTTTCATAGAGTAAACGTCCTGCCGTCATCTGTACGTAACCTTGCCCCAGACTCATATTGGGCTCTTGGATTTCTCTGGAGCGTCCGCAATCTGTAATTGAATCTCCTTGAAACAATATCCTGATATTCTTTGCTTTCATATTTTTCATCCTGTCAATTTATTTTAACGGTTTAAATTTTTCCAAATTGGTTCCAGATCAATGATTGATTGGTTTCTTACGGCCTTTTCTATGGAAAGTGCGACGACTGCGCTTTCCAGCCCCTCGTTTCCACCCGAAGTGATAGGTCTGCTCTCCCGCATTGTTTCAGCCAGTTCACGCCCTATTACTTCATCACCGCCGCCATGTCCGCCTTCTCCGCCCGGATGGATCTCTCTTATGGCGTCTTCACCTAAACGCCGCACTCTGATAATGCGCGAATAAAAATCTGCGATAAGGGTTCCTTCCGATCCAGAAAAATACATTCGCCTTTCGGGGATAACATTGCTTAAAGTCGCCATGAATGTTGCCCTCACGCCATTTCGGTATTCAATAATAGCAACTTGATTATCGAATATCGTCTTGTCGGAAGTAAAAGGCGATTGAACATCCCGATCTTTGACGGTGAAATAATCTTCAGTTGTTTCCGGGGCTTTATATTTGCCTCTTAAGTTTTCATTTTCAGGTACGAAAAAATTCAGACCGCCGAAAGAGGCTACTTTACTCGGAAGCGCGCCAATAAGCCAATTCATAAGATCAAGATCATGACAACATTTTTCGAGCATATGTGATCCGGATAATTCCGCGAATCTGCGCCAGTTTGTCATGATATGAGTGCCATGCTGAGGCGTTATTTTTTCATTGGCTTCAACTGCAATAAGTTTTCCGATTTCTCCGGCATCAAGCAAGGCTTTTACCTTCCTATATAACGGAGTATAACGCAAAACAAATCCAGTGGCAAAAAGCTTTCCTGACTTTTTATGAGCATCAAATATTGCCTGACAATCCTCTATTTGGGTGGCCAGCGGTTTTTCGGCGAAAACATTTTTGCCATTTTCAAAAGCTGAAACAATGTGTTCCTTGTGCATGTTGTTCGGAGAAATAACCAGTACCCAGTCAATATCAGGGGCTGTCGTTATCTCCTTGTAATCTTTGCAAATCAGCGCATCGTGAGAATCGGTTTCATTGATCCACCTCTGACAGGCTTTAACATCAGGATCGAATATTCTTCCCAATTTAACTCTCTTGTCGGCAACCAGAAGATTCTTCAAAACGCATGCTCGTGCTCCAGCGCCGATTACTCCGACTTTAATAATCTTTTCATTCATTTTCACTTCCTGTTTTTCTATTTCTTTTCATTGCTTTTTTCAATTGCTTTTTCTATGGCATGGTCCAAACCATACTTAGCCTGCTTTTCATCAGGGTTTATATAATGATAAAGATTATAAGGTTTTTGTGATGACGGAATTTCTACGCTGGCTGTAACGACTTTACCTGTTACTTTTTCCAGAGACTTTTCAGATACTGTCAATATTGTTTCGGTTAATGGCGACGTTTTTATGAATATACCTTTTTTAAGGTCATCAAGTGCCCAGAAATCATTTTTATCGTTCGGAACCCACTGCATATTTTTCGATTTTTCATAGACGTAATATTTTTTGTCCTGAAGCTTTTCTGGAATAAAAAGGATTTCCTGAGTCTGATAAACGTCCCAGTTAAAAGTACTGAATACTAAATCATTATCATAAAGATGGGCTCGATACATCAGAGGCCCCATTTCTTTAAAGAAATATTTTGCCCATATTTGCCCTGATATCAAGGACTTATCATCAAAATACGTGCTTTTCTCCTTATTGAGATAAAACACTTTGACTTCATTTTCAACACGTTTGCCTTCAAGCCATACTTTTTCGTACTGCGCCAATGTATCAACCGCACTGGCTATCGAGTCTATGATTTTTGCATCGGCATTTCCTTTATTGCTATTAAGTAGAAGTTCCACTCCGGCACATCCTGTCGCGGCAAGATTCAGTATACTTAATCTCTGCATTTCCGGACGTTTATTGTAACCTGTAGGTATTCCAGTAATCTTGCTTTTTTCATGCCTTGCCGAGCAATGCGGAAATTCCCAACCGAAACAATAATTACTATAGGTCCTATCTATGACAGGTTTCTTTAAATTTCTCATACCGATATCAAGGCAAACCGCATCCCTTACACTGCCGAATAAGGTATCAAAATTATGAAAATCCACATATTGATCTGTTATCCTGGGATCATCCGCAAAAAGTGATCTGCCTATTCCAAGTTTAGGATATGTATAATTCGTATAAACTATAACACTGTTTAACCCTATCTTGACATTTGGATTGTTCAAAGCCTGCTTCAACGCGGCGACCATTTTCCCAGACTGTTGTGCCCTGAAGACATACCACTCGTATGGATATTTTTTTACAATATCCATTGGTTTCATACTCTTTATGGTGTCAGGGTTTTCCTTAATCTGTTCAGCAAACTGTTCAAGGCATATAGGACAGAAACAGAAAGAATAAATGTCAACTTCATGATCTGAGTAAAATGCAGTAATGCCAGCTGATACTTTCTCTTTCACATAATTTAAAACATCTTGGAAAACAGGACTTTCCGGATTGTAGAAAGCAGACGGGCACAAAGGTGTGTTACGGTAATCTTTTGATTTATAAACACGGTCACCTTTAATGTTTACATGATATACGTCTTCCGGGTATTTCGGCATCACTGGTTTCTCGTAGAAGAATATAAATCTATGCAGCTCACTGTCATACAAAGAGAAACCGTTCTTCAGCCACATTTTTTCCTGATCTACTACAAACTTGTTTTTATCAAATCCCAGGCCGGCAAATTTAACATTGCATTTTTCCAGCAGTTTCATCTGGTTTGCAATCTCAGCTTCATCCATATAATGAGAACCGCTGAAGCTCCAGATTTGGAATTTTTCCAGTTTTGCAGTTGACGGTTTGAAGCTGAGACATACGAACGGCTGGGTCCCGCTTATTTCCTCTGTTTTATTCTTGAGCTTCCAGGTCATTGAAAAAGTTGCCGGTATTTTGGCTTTATTGTCCGGCTCCATGAAAAGTACCATATAATATCCGGTATAACCCACTAAATTATCAGGATTCAATGAAACGCTTACTGTAGAATCAGGGATCGGCACATTTGTATATTTTACATATCCTTCTCTTTCAGACTTTGAGGAAACAAATTCATACACTTTGTTTCCTGCTTTCCAACTCTGAATAACAACCGCACTTCTCGGCTTCAGTCCTTCCGGCAGCTCAAGATCCAGAGAGATATCTTTCATTGATACAGGGGCTTTACCGCTCTTAAAAAAATAAAACGATATCTCCGAAATCATATTGTCATATATGAATATTTTCTCATCATCGCGCGTTACCGCAGGATAGATCCTCATTTCCACAGGGAATGCCATTGCCGGTAAACCGGCAGCCATGACAGACATTAACATCAGTACTTTGCTGAAAAAATTCATTTACTTTTTTCCCTTGTTTTATATTTTTAGTTAATCGTCATATATGGCAATCAATACTATTTAAAGTTCCTTTATACTTATTATGAAACTTTTTTCTGACTCTAAAAAATTATGGAATGGCACGTATCGGATCAAGCTTTGTTCCAAGCACCCCAACGTTTTCCTTTGAAAGTGTCCTGGCACTGCAGTCAATAAAAAGGAAATTGGACTGTTTTGCGTGCCTGAACGAAACCCTAAGATTCAACATATTCTGATTGCCCCAAGGAAATGACGTTGGTTCAACAGCTCCGGTACCGGCATCGGAATGCACTGGAGTTCCAACCTTTATCCTATCTAATTTGTATTTCGCCGGAGTGGTGAATAAAATATTATTCCATCCGAAATCAGTATTCCACGTATAACGGTCGTGAGTCGGTTCAGCGGGACAATAAAAAGCATTATTTCCAAGCACTTTGGCATTTGTGTCTTTTATTCCGCTGCCGCCCATATAGTTTATACTTAAAAAATATGTGAATACTGTAGTGCCGTTAAACGCAGTCGGCTCACATAACTGATTGGCGGGAATAAACCAGTTGTCATAATCACTTGCATATGAAAAATGCGCCATGCCTATTTGCTTGAGATTACTGATGCATCTTGTCCGGAGGGCCATACCTTTCGCCTGTCCAAGAGCTGGCAGCAAAAGTGATGCCAGAATAGCTATTATTGCTATTGTAATCAGAAGCTCAATCAGTGTGAAAATTTTTATTTTCATGCTAAGCTCTCCTTGTCATTCGTTGTTTCCAGCAGCAGGACTCCGGAAGATCTCTGTGGCAGCTCCAATTCCAATGTTCCGGGCTTCCTTACTCTGACAGGTACTTTTTTACCGTCATATTCTGCATTCCAGCTATATTCGCCGCCTACAACTGCAATTAGCGTGCTGAACTTGCCTTTTTCTCCTGCAATATTCAATTCCGCAGACCACTTATGTTCAGAGCGATTAAATTTTCTTATCTGCGTATCAAAACCGCCAGTTAATCTGCCTGGCGCGAAATACGCCCCAAACCATGCCAGGATTGGCGTTGAAAGGCCTGAAAAATGATGCCAACCTCCCCCTCTCCCCGATGAAACGCCGAAATTCTCATAACAGTTATAGGACTCTTTTGTTTCAGATTCAAATTTTTTCAAAGCCGTTTCTGCTATTTTCCAAGCAAAATCAGTACGAGCGTCATCAAGAGCTGCTTTCCAGAAAAACCATTGATAAGGAAACCAGACGCAACCATTCCAATATCCGTCAAGCCGAAAATATTCTGCACTCTGATCTACCGTTGAGATACCGAAATCAGTCCAGCAATGCGCTGGCGACTCAAGCTTTTCCCAGAGAATATTTTTTTCTTCCGAATTACAAATTCCAGCAAACAGCGGAGATATTCCGTCAAGACCTTTATTGAAATTTTCCCCTTCCTGAGTCTGAACTATCCCGATTGCCTTTTCATTGTCATCATAGCGCACATAGCTGAAATATCCGGCATCCGCATCCCAGGAATCTTTTCTGAGTAGCTTTGAAAGATCGTCTATATCCACCTGATACATTTCAATGTCCTCACTGAGCCCAAGCGTTGAAGCAATGCTGCTTAATATCTTCGCGCACCTTATAACATGTGAAGACCCGACCACCGGAGCCACTTTGTTCAATAAATCGCTATGATTCACAAACCACTGAGGCGGATAGTCATCCCATCCACCGGTACTGTAAAAATAATCATAGCTCTTTATCAAAGTCCTTCTGGATTTACCACGCATGGTTGAAGATTCTGCACGTCCTGACATGAAATTATAATAATGCCTGAGCCTGGGATAAAAATATCTCAACATATCTTCATCACACTCCCGATTAATTATCTCATTGAAAAGATAAATCTGAACAGGAACAGGGGTTCCGTGGTGAACAAAAGCGCATTCCTCATCATCCGGCTCTGTCAGATAAGCATTTAAATTCTCAATTGCACGCCGTCTGCTTATTTCCAAAAGCCCGATTCCAATAAATCCTGAATCCCAGGTATAGAGACAATTCCAATAACGGCCCGGCGTATGATGCTTTACATTTTGGCCCTTTATGCGGATAGGAAACAGTAGATTGCTATGAGTTACAGCTGCCATTCTTTCGCGGCTGAACAAATAATCTCTGCCGGCATCAGTTGATGCGGGAATCCAATATTTTTTCCCTTTCCCGCCCATAATCCGGAATATATCCGCCTGCGAAGCCTCAGTTAAACTGTCTCTCACTTCATCTATCATTCCGCTGCACAGGACTGCATAAACGCAACGACTTTCTCCATTGGAAGCGTTTTCCGGTATGATAACAGTATCAATCCAGTCATTACCTTGCTGATTCCCAAATTCTTTGCCGAAAAAGGGTTTGTGGATGATATCATTATAGATCAGAAAGTCATCCATTTCATTATGATAGCAACGACAGAAATCTGAATCATGACTCCACCAGAGGCCGTAATATTTATTTGCCGAACGGCATTCAAAAATACAGCTGTTTTTTACGGGGCCAGAAATTACCTTCAGGCCAAGATCCTGAATCACCGGGTTGAAAATAGTTTCCGATGCACGGTTTCCCATCAATAAGCCATCCACATATAATTTTCCATCCGAAATCAGAGATACTTCAATTTCGTCTGACAATATTTCAGTACCTTGAACTTCAATCAATTGCCAGTTTTCACTCGGCTTGACAGTAGCATAAATTCCATTGAGAGAAATCCCCAACGCATCTTTTTCAAAATTTTTAACCCTGATTATAACCGTTTCAGAACTGAAGCCATTTGCGGAAAATGAAAGAATATCTCCTCTCTCAAGTATAATTGCCGAGCCCCCCACTGCTTCTGAATGACGATTCTCGCCACGCCGCATGGCATCATAAACCAATCCGTCCTGAGGCTTCTTAATACAGCGTTTCAGGCTTTTTTGTTCTATCGCATCCAACCATATGACGTCCTTAGGAAGAATCGGATAAAAAGCTTTGATTGCAGGTTCTCTCATGCGGGAAATAAAATGAATCCCAAATAAAATATCGTTCCCACTGTGATTTTTGCAGGAACATTCCACAATGCGCCGTCCGGTGCCCCATTCTGCAAAAGATATATCCGCATAAACTTTATCTTTTGGAATAATCTGCTGACGGTAAGAATAATTTCCGAGATCTTCCGAAACCTGCCATGGCAAATAGGCGGAAGGCCGTATTCCGTCAGGTATTGCCAATTCTCTGCGATGAATTCCGGGCATTACTGAAAAATCAAAGCAAAGTCCATTTTTCTGGTCGGCAATATGGGAAAGTCCAAAATATTTTCTGCAATACGGCCCCCATTCCGGCAGAGAAAGATCATGATTTTCTTTGAGATAATCATATCTGTTTGTAATTTGTTTTGCTTTCATATTTCAGCAAGTTTCCCTGATAACTAACTTAGGTCTGAATTGGGATGAAACGGGCTTCTTTCCGTAAATGCTTGCAACCAGTTGCTCAACTGCACACTTGCCGACTTCCTCAAGAGGCTGTGAAATTGTAGTCAGTGAAGGAGAAAGGTGTGCCGTCAGCGACATATCATCAAAGCCGATAAGCTTTACCCTGTCTCCCGGTATAAGGTTATTGCGCAACAGCATTGAATGCATATGCACGGCCATGCGGTCGGCAGCACAGAAGATGCCAACAGTGGAAGATGTATTCAAGCATTTTTTAATAATTTCATTATAACTTGACTCCTTCTCTGTAAAAAATACCGCTTCTTTATCTGATTCTTTCAATCTCTCGGAAAAACCCTGTTTGCGTCGAGGAATACCACACATTCCAAAGACTGTTTCGCAGCCATTTTTCAAGATATGCTCCGCTGCCAAAACGCCCCCGTGAAAATCATCAATTTCGACTGAAATAACATCCTGATGCAGATCCGGGAGAGTATTGCCTGTATTTAAAATTACCAGCTTCCCGCCATTACGGCAATAATTCTCAATAAGGCCATGGGAATCCTCTTCCAGTACAAAATGTGGAAATGTTATGATTCCGATGTTCTGCCCTTTATAAACTTTTTCCATAAATTTTTTGTAATACCCAACTGTACTCTCAAATGAAAACGCAAGAGGAAATGATAGACGTTCTGCTGCTTCCGATATACCCATTACCATCGCTGCAATCAAGTCATTTCGATATTTGGGTAGAAACACTCCAATTGTGGGACTTTTACCACGGCGTAGAAATTCAGCATTCCGATTCGGCCTGTATCCTAGTGCCTGCGCAGCTTTCATTATTGAACGGTACGTTTCCTTACTCATTCTGGCTGACGCATCAGGATTCACACTGAGCGCTCTGGAAACCGTAGCCGGAGAACACCCCGCAAGCTGTGCTATTTCAGATAATTTAGTCATGACAAAAGCCTTCTGAAAAATTTGCGCAAACGTAATCACGAGCTTATTATAAGCAATTTTTCATAAAAAAGCAACAGTAAAAATCAAAAAAAGCAGTAATTCCCAATTTACTATGGGAATGCGTCAGTTTTTTTAATTAAGAACAGAAGGTTTGTACCATGGCATAAGTGACACATTCTTCTTCTGCGATACTATCATTGACTATCAGACAGGAGCTTTTCCAGACTCACCGTTCTACGGGATAATGCTAAAACAATAGATGTCACCCCGTGTACATGGTTCAGTTTTAGGCATAATGTCTTTAGATTCGAGCACAATTCTTTCCTTACGGAAGCGACAAGAGTCCAACCTGCCGGGCGCTTATATACTCGGGAAATTTATTGTCTTTAGGAATGGGCATTTTAACAAGGCTTTTGAATAGAGAAGGACTGTTATATTGAATCCGTTAGGATAATATACAAAAACCTGTATCAATCCGATACGTATATTAGAGGTATTAAAACTGGAGATGCGTTTATTCTTGCCCGTCTTTATGAAAACGGTCCTATCATGGACAGTACAAAAATTTCCGTTCTTGAATATACAAGTCACAAAGATGAGGGCTACTATCACGTTCTTGAGACTTATGACGATGGCACGAGACTTATCGAAGGTTATATCTATCTATCGGAAGTGCCTGCTGATTTACGGATAGTTCTTACCATTTTTGCGACTGGAATTACATTTGAAAATGGTTCCATAGAGATGGTACTTACTGCTGACGATTTTGATGGAAATGGAGTTGCTCGTTACAGGATAATCATGCCTCAGACATATACTGCCACATGTCATCATATAAACTTTTATCAGGGAAATGCTTACCTGAATAATTTTGATAATTTTTAAAAAGCCAAGGAGTCAATATCTTGAAAAAAATTTCTATTATCCTGCTATTTATTATTTTTGCATTTCTCCTATCTTCGATTCAACCTCTCCGTGCAAATGATCCTTATCTCCAAAATACCTCTGATAACAATGATTGCCCCGAAGATGATAGCAGTAAATCAAGCAAGGATCCTGGAAGTCCCGACAAAGGGAAAAACGAAGAAAAATGTTGCTCATGTCAGAAAAAGAATGAAAATACATCCGCCAATCAAGGACAAAGTGCAGCAAAGAAAGATAACAGCAGTGGAAAGTGTAATAAAAATAGTAGCGGCGATGGAAACGACAATGGAAAAAAGAAAGACGAATGTGAGAATGGTCCCGCTAATGAAAGTCTCGACCTGACTGTTCCCTTCGGACGAGTTATCAATGAAGGTGCCTTTACCAACGGCAAACTGACGATTTATAAGGAACAGCCTTCTCTTACCGTTTTCAGTCCGCAGGGTCTTTTCTTCTCTCATGCTTTGAGTCGGCGCATACTTTTTGACATGACTTCGGGTGTCCCGGAAGGTTATTCAAGGAAGGTCGTTATTCCGGATACCGCGGCCAAACGTATAGGATACTACTTCAAAACGGGCGAAAGTATCGCCTGGCCAGCGAGGACTGGCACTACTTCGGAAGATCGTCTTTACATGCTTGACGCTTCCGGAGCCCAGACCTTGGAGCAAGGCCGAGAACGCATCTGCACCAACTGCCTGGCTCAAAGGCCAGATCGACAAGCGTCAGACCGAACTGGCCCAATAGCAAAATCAGAACCGCATCCTGATGGCCCGCGTCGGAAGGATCCCCGCTCAGAGGCTGCCGAACTATTCTCCGACGGAACGCATGGAAATCCTTGCCCATAAATCCACCTG